>JABAHQ010009450.1_pt1 | contig 40217 bp, 31 predicted proteins | sample 7062091 | NCBI WGS metagenome assembly JABAHQ01 (sample SAMN14534359, study PRJNA622989) | marine sediment metagenome | biome: marine biome [ENVO:00000428]; feature: marine pelagic biome [ENVO:01000023]; material: deep marine sediment [ENVO:00002113] | place: India: Gulf of Kutch | collected... | reverse complement strand
ATGGCCACGGCCTTCGTCCAGGAGGGGATGGGGGGCGGGGGCGAGGCGGCGGAGTCCGAGGCTCCGGACGCCGCCCCCGCCACGGCCGGAGGCGTCGCCGAGGCCACCCCGGGCGCATCCATGGCCGCCGGGGACCCCGCCGCCGGCGCGTCCCGTGCCGGGGCCGGGGCCGCGGCGGCCGCCCCCGACGACCCGGGCTTCCACCACCACCTCTTCACCTGGCGCAACGCCGTCGTGGGCGGCGTCCTGGCGTTCGGCCTGCTTGCCGTGGCGATCGGGGCGTACTTCTTCATGTGGTCCTCGGGGATCGGGCCGGTGGGAAGCCTCGTGGCCCAGGGCGTCCTCGACGAGAGGGACCCGGTGGTCCTGGCCGAGTTCGGGAACGCCACACCCGACTCGCTTTTGAGCGACGTGGTCACCGAGGCGCTCCGGGTGGATCTCCTGGAGTCGCCGATCCTCACGGTCGTGGACCCGACCTTCACCCGCCAGGTGCTCCAGCGCATGCAGCGGGACCCGGACACTCCCCTCACGGCCGAGGTGGCCCGGGAGGTGGCGGTCCGGGAGGGAATCAAGGCGGTGATCCAGGGCGAGGTGGGATCCGCCGGGGAGGGCTACGTCCTCACCGCCCGCCTCGTCGAGGCGGAGAGCGGCCGGACCCTGGCGGCCTTCCGGGAGAGCGCCCAGGACGACGGCGACCTGATCGCGGCCATCGACAAGCTGAGCCAGGCGATTCGGGAGAAGGCCGGGGAGTCTCTCCGCTCGATCAAGGGCGGCGAGGAGCTGGAGACGGTCACCACCGCCTCCCTGGACGCCCTTCGCAAGTTCACCCAGGGCGTGGAGGTCTCGGACCGCGGCCAGCCCGAGCGTGGGATCGAGCTCCTGGAGGAGGCGGTGGCCCTGGACTCCACCTTCGCCATGGCGTGGCGAAAGCTCGGGGTCCTCCTGGGCAACGCGGGGGGGTTCGAGGCGCGGCGGGACTCGGCCCTGACCCGGGCCTACCGCCTGCGCGACCGGCTCTCGGACCGGGAGCGCTACCTGGCGATCGCCCACTACCACTGGACGATCACCGACAGCCTGGACCGGGCCGCGCGGGCGTACCGGAACGTCCTCGACGTCTTCCCCGACGACGCCATCGCCCTGAACAACCTGGCGCTCATCCTGGCGCGCAGGGATGACCGGGAGGGAGCCCTGGCCCTCCTCGACCGGGCGGTGAGCGGGCCCGCCGAGACCAGCGTCGCCCATGCCAACCGGGTGGAGGTGCTCGCCTTCCTGAGCCGCTTCGACGAGGCCCGGACCGCGGCGGCCCGGTACCGGGAGCGCTATCCCGAGGACTATCGAGCCCTCGATATGGGGGCGTACGTGGAGGCGGGGGCGGGGCGCTTCGAGGAGGCCGAGGCCCTGGTCCGGGAGGGCCTGGAGCGCTTCGACACGAACCTGGCCCGGGCGCGCCTGAAGCATCGCCAGGGGGTGCTGGCGATCGCCCGGGGACGCCTCGGCGACGCCGAGGCCCGCTACGAGGAGATGGTGGACGTGGCGTCCCGGGGAGCCGAGCACGCTCTCCGGGACATGACGCTCGCCGGGGTCGTTCTCGGCGAGGATCCGGCCCGGGTCCTCGCCGAGGTCCGCACAGCCTACGCCACGGGCCGCCTCTCGGACCTGCCCCCGGAGCAGCGGGACTGGGAGTTCATCCTCGAGGTCCGCGCCCGGGCCGGGGACACGGCGGGCCTGGAGGACGGGATGAAGAGGGCGATCGGCCTCGCCCCCGCGTCGGTGGGAGAGTCGGAGATCGAGGGCGGGAGGGCCGAGATGTACGGCCACCTGGCCCTGGCCCGGGGGGCGTGGGACGAGGCGGTGGCCCGCTACGAGGAGGCACGGCGGATCCTGGACTGCGACCAATGCTTCCGCGCGGAGCTGGGGATCGCCCACATGGAGGCGGGCCGGAGCGACGAGGCGATCGAGGCCATGGAGACGTGGCTCGAGCCCGGCGACTTCCACCTCTTCCGGGCCGCCTACGACCCCGTCCTCCTGGAGCGCCTGGGCACGCTCTACGAGGAGCGGGGCGACACCGCAGAGGCCCTGGACGCCTGGCGCCGCCTGGCCGAGCGGTGGCGGGACGCGGACCCCCGCTTCCGGCCCCGGGTGGAGGCGGCGTTGCAGCGCTGGGAGGCCCTGGAGGGCGGAGGATCGCCGCCGGGCGGATGAGGGTCCCTCCGGCCGATCCGCTCTTGCTCCCCTTCGTGAGCGCCTCTCATCTTGGGGTCGAGGAACCGACCCCCCGGTCTCCGGAGTCACCGAGCCGGACCGATCCATGTCCACGCTGAAGCGGCTGATCCAGGAGGCGCACCGCCGTTCGCTCTGGCAGGTGCTGGCGGTCTACGCCGTCGCCTCCTGGGTGGTCTTCGAGGTGATCCAGACCCTGACCGAGGGTCTGGGCCTTCCGGGGTGGTTCCCCTCCTTCGCCTTCGTCCTCCTCCTGATCGGCCTGCCGGTCGTCCTCGCCACGGCCATCGTCCAGGAGGGGGGGCCGGGGGGCGAGGGGCCCGGCAGCGCAGGGGCGGAGAGGGCGCTGATCCAGGGTGAGCCCCATCCCCTGGCGGCCGGGGAGCCCCCTTCCGGTGAGGAGGGGGGCGCGGCGGCCGACGAGGAGCGCGTCCATACCCTCTTCACCTGGCGGAACGCGATCACGGGAGGCGTCCTCGCTTTCGCCCTCTGGGGGGTGGTGGCGGCCGGGTGGATGCTCGTCCGCGAGACGCCGGCGGCGGTGGGACGCGACCCCGGGGCGGAGGAGGCGTCGGTGGCCGTCCTCCCCTTCGACAACCTCTCCGGCGACGACGAGGTCCGCCCCTTCACCGACGGCGTCCACGACGACCTCCTCACCCAGCTCGCCAAGATCGAGTCCCTGAAGGTGATCTCCCGGACCTCGGTCCTGGAGTACCGGGACACGCCCAAGAGCATGCGGGAGATCGCCTCCGAGCTGGGCGTGGCCGCCGTGGTGGAGGGCGGCGTGCAGCGGGCCGGGGACCGGATCCGGGTGAACGCCCAGCTCATCGACGCCGCCTCCGACGAACACCTCTGGGCGGAGACCTTCGACCGGAGGCTGAGCGCCGAGAACGTCTTCGAGATCCAGAGCGAGCTGGCCCGTCGGATCGCCCGGGCGCTCCAGGCCGAGCTCACCCCGGAGGAGGAGGCCCGGATCGCCGAGCGCCCCACCGACGACCTGGAGGCCTACGACTTCTACGTCCGGGGAGAGGAGTACCGTCGCCGCAGCTACGACGACGAGGACATGGAGCTGGCCATCGAGATGTTCGAGCGGGCCGCGGGCGAGGACCCGGCGTTCACCGAGGCGTGGGCGGCCCTCTCCGAGGTCCATTCCTTCCTGTACCTTCTGGGCTTCGACCGCACCGAGGAGCGGCTGGAGCGGGCGAAGGAGGCGGTGGAGCGGGCCCTGGCCCTGGAGCCCGAGAACCCCGTGGCCCGAGTCGCCCTGGGGCTCTACTACTACCGCGGGCCCCAGGACTACGAGCGGGCCCTCGCCGAGTACGGGCGGGCGGCGGACGACCTCCCCGGCGACGCCCGGCTCCACTCGGCGATGGCGGGCGCCCACCGGAGAGCGGGGAACTGGGAGCGGGCGCTCGAGCGTTTCCGGCGGGCCGCGGAGCTGGATCCACGCTCCGCGCCGGCCCACTACGAGCTGGGCGGCACCTACTCCCTGATGCGCCGGTACGCCGACGCGATACCCCATCTGGAGCGGGCGATCGACCTCGCCCCGGACTGGGAGAACCCCTACGGCTTTCTCCGGGACGCGACGGTCCTGGAGACCGGCAGCCTCGAGGCGGGAAGACGGGTGCTGGACCGCGTGCCCGAGTCGGTGGATATCCGCGGCCACCGCTACTGGCAGCATCTCTACGCCGGAGAGCTGGCCCGGGCCCTCGAGGTCGCCCGCTCCTTCGACGAGGTGACCGAGGCACAGCAGGGGGTCTGGACCCGCACCTTCTGGGTGGGCAGGACCCTTCGGATCATGGGCCGGGATGCGGCGGGTCGGGCGGCCCTGGATTCGGCCCGGGTCTTCCTGGAGGAGCGCCTGGAGGAGGCGCCCGACGATCCCCGGATCCACGCGATTCTGGGCGTGACCCACGCGTGGCTGGGGCGGGCCGAGGCCGCGGTCCGTCACGGAACCCGTGCCGCGGAGCTCTATCCGGTCGAGAGGGACGCGCTGGAGGGCCCCACCTTCCCGACCCATCTGGCCCGGATCCACACGATCCTCGGACACCGTGAGCGGGCCCTGGACCTCCTGGAGCGGGTCATGTCGATGCCCGGCCGCCTCGACCCCGTCAGCCTGCGCCATGATCCCACCTGGGAGCCCCTCCACGGGGAGCCCCGGCTCGAGGCCCTGCTGGAGCCCTACGAATGATCCGCAAGTGGATCCGGGCCTTCACCGGCGCGGAGCGGCAAGAGTACCTACCCGTGGCCCTCATGGGGACGTACGGCTTCCTGGCCATGACGTCCTACTACCTGATCAAGCCGGCCCGGAACTCGGTGTTCGTCGACCGGGTGGGGGCCGACAACCTCCCCTACGTCTACATCCTCACGGCGGTCCTGGTGACCGTGGTGGTGCTCGTCTACTCCAGGTACGTGGACCGGATCGGGGAGCGGACGCTGCTTCTGGGCACCTTCGCCTTCCTCGCGGCGGGCCAGGTCTTCTTCTGGTGGATCCTCCTGGGCGACACCTCCTTCTGGAGCTCCGGGGGCTTCTACATCTGGGGCAAGCTCTACCCCCTCCTCCTCGTCTCCCAGTTCTGGCTCGTGGGAAACCTGGTCTTCACCACCCGCCAGGCCCGAAGGCTCTTCGGGATCATCGGCGTGGGCCTGATCATGGGCGGGATCGCCGGGAGCGCGATCACCGGGGCCCTCGCCTCGGTGATCGGCACCGAGTACCTCCTCCTGGTCGCGGGCGGCTTCCTGGTCCTCTGCGCGGGGCTGTGCGCCTCCCTCTTCCCCTTTCTGCGGACCGACGAGGAGGCCAGCGGGCGACTCCTGGACGAGCTCTCCGGAGACGCGGTGCGGATCCTCTTCCGTTCGGGCCACCTCCGCTCGATCGCCGCGATCCTGGCTCTGACGATCCTGGTCGGCACCCTCCTGGACTGGGAGCTGAACCGGGCGGTGGAGCTCTCGATCGAGAGCGAGGACGCAATGACCCGCTTCTGGGGCCTCTTCTTCATGGTCCTGAACATCGCCTCGGTGACGATCCAGCTCTTCGTGACCGGGGTGGTGCTCCGGCGCTGGGGGGTGGGCGTGGCGATCCTGGCCCTGCCCGTGGGCCTCCTCATCGCCACCATGGGCGTGCTGGCCGTCCCGGTCCTGGTCACCGCCGCCCTGGCCAAGGGGGCCGAGGGGGCGCTCCGCTACTCCCTGGACCAGTCCACCCGGGAGGTGCTCTACCTGCCGGTGCCGGCGGAGACGAAGTACAAGGTGAAGCCCCTGATCGACCTGGCGGTCTACCGGATGGGCACCGGCTTCGGCGGGATCATCCTCCTCCTGGCCGTGACCTGGGCCGGGCTCGGGATCCGGGAGGTGGCGGCGATCACCCTGGTGATGATCGGCGCCTGGATCGCCGTGGCCCTGCGCATGCGAAGGGAATACGTGCGGAGCCTGGCCCAGTCGATCCGGGGGCGATTCGCCAGCCTCGACTCGGCGTTCGCCTCCCTGGCCGAGGCCGGGGTCCTGGAGATGGTGCGGCGGGCCCTCACCGGCCCGAGCCGGGTCCGCTGCGCCTTCGCCCTGGAGATGGTGGACCAGGCCACCTCGGAGGAGGCGCGTCCCCTGGCGCCGGAGCTCCTGGACGTCCTGGACCACGACGACCCGGCGATCCGGGCCAAGGCGATCCGGGTCCTGGAGCGGATGCCCGGGGCGGTGGCGGAGGAGGCCCTCCGGAGGAAGCTCCAGGATCCCGACGAGGGGGTTCGGGTGGCCGCGGTGCGGGCGCTCTGCGCCCACCGGGAGGGGCCCACCGAGCTGGTCGTCCGGGATCTCCTCGCCTCGGACGACGGACGGCTCCGGCGGGCCGTGCTCCGCGCCGTGGTCCAGGGCGAGGTGGAGGTGGACGGCCGGGTCGCGGTGGGCCGGGCCTACGTGGAGGAGCGCAGGGACCGGCTCCGGAGCGGCTCCCGGGAAGACCGCCTGGAGCTGGCCCTGGCGGCGGGCACGCTCACCGAGGACGGGGACGCCGAGGCTTATCTCACCCCGCTCCTGGACGATTCGGACCCGGAGGTGGCGGAGTCCGCGGCCCGGAGCGCCGGCCGCGTCGGGCACGAGGGGCTCCGGCGGGCGCTGATCCGCTCCCTGGAGCGACGGGAGGGCCGGCACGCGGCCCGGGAGGCCCTGGCCGCCCAGGGGCCCGACGCCGTGTCCGCCCTGGGTGCCGCCCTCGAGGACCCCGGAAGCCCCGCCGCCCTCCGGCGCCAGATCCCCACGGTCCTGGAGCGGGTCCCGAGCCAGGCCGCCGTCGACGCCCTCTTCGGGGCCGTTGAGGCGGGGGACGCGGACTGGCTGGTGGAGCAGCGGACGCTCCGGGCCCTGAACCGGCTGCGGCGCCGTCACGGTGAGGAGCTGAGCTTCGATGGAGCGCTGGCGACGATGATCGTGCGCCGGCAGCTCGAAGCCGCCGAGGCCTACGCCTCGGCCCGGCGCTCCGTGGGGAGGAGCCGCCCCGCCGCGGAGGAGACCCACGACGCCTTCACGGCGTCGAAGGGCCTCGACCTCCTCGGCGCCGCCCTCGACGAAGCCTGGGAGCGGAGGCGGGAGGCGATCTTCCGCTGCCTCGCACTCCAGCATCCCCCGGAGGGAATCTACCGGTGCTGCGTGACCCTCACCGGCGGGGGGAAGGGCGAGCGGGACAACGCTCTCGAGTGGCTCGAGCACGCCCTGGGACGAGAGCTCTTCGGCGAGCTCCAGCCGGTCCTGGGCGGCGGGGACGGGGACCCCTCCGCCGACCCGGAGGCGGAGACGGGAGGGGCCGGCCCGCCGTCGTCGGAGGAGCGATCCGGCCCGGGCCTCGCTCCTCTCCTCTACGGGCTCTGGCACGACCACGCGCCGGCGGTGGCCCGGTCCGCGGTCTGGACGGCGGCTCGCCTCGGCGCCGACGACGTCGGCAGGAGGCTCGAGATCCTGGAGGAGGACGCGAAGACCCCGGGGCTCGGGTGGCTCGCGGCGAGGCTGCGGGGCCGACTGGAGAAGGGCGAGACGGAGGAGGGCCGCGAGCTGGACGAGGTGGAGCGTACCCTCCTCCTCCGGGGGGTGGATCTCTTCCGGGAAGTGGCGCCGACGCACCTCTTCCTCCTGGCGGGGATCGCCGAGGAGCGGCGGGCCGACGCGGGCGAGGTCCTGCTCCTGAAGGACGAGCCGGGGGAAGGCCTCTACGTCGTGATCCGGGGCCGGGCCGAGCTGGAGGTCATGGGCGGCGGACAAATCTCCGCCCAGGGGGGCCGGGCCTTCGGCACCTGGGCTCTCCTCGACGACCAGCCGAGCCCCCTGGAGGCCGTGGTTCGCGACGAGACCCGGCTCCTCGAGATCCGCCGGGACGCCTTCCGAGCCCTCCTCGCCGAGCACCCCGAGCTGGCCCAGAGCCTCCTCCGGGGCCTGGGCCACCAGATCCGCCGCCTGGCGGCCTGAGGAGCACCTCTCCCCGTCGCCGCGTTGTCCGATCCCGACGGGACCCGGCAGGCTCTCGACGCCCTGGACCGCCGGGTCGCCTCCTGCACCCGCTGTCCCCGCCTCGTGGAGTGGCGGGAGCTCAAGGCCGAGGAGAAGCGGGCGGCCTACGACGACTGGGACTACTGGGGTCGGCCGGTCCCGGGCTTCGGCGATCCCGACCCCTGGCTCCTGATCGTGGGTCTGGCGCCCGCGGCCCACGGGGCGAACCGGACCGGCCGGATCTTCACCGGGGACCACTCGGGCCACTTCCTCTACCGGGCCCTTCACCGGGCCGGATTCGCGAACCAGCCCACCTCCGACCGACGGGGCGACGGCCTGGAGCTCACCGGGGCCTACGTCACGGCCGCGGTGCGCTGCGCGCCCCCGGACAACCGGCCCGAGCCCTCGGAGCGGAAGAATTGCCGGGAGTACCTGGAGCGGGAGGTGGATCTTCTCCTGCAGGGGCTCCGGCTGGTCGTTCCCCTGGGCGGCTACGCCTACGCCCACGCGCTGCGGATCTTCCGGGGCCGGCGGTGGGAGGTGCCCTCGCCCATGCCGGAGTTCGGCCACGGCGTGGAGGTGGAGATCGGCCGCCCTCCCGGGGCCGCGGACGGAACGCCGCCGTCCCTGACGGTCCTCTGCTCCTATCACCCCTCCCAGCAGAACACCTTCACCGGGACCCTCACCGAGGCGATGTTCGACCGGATCTGGGAGCGGGCCCGGGAGCTGGAGCCGCCGGCCTGAGCGGAAGCCCGACCTTCGCCTCCGGAGCCACCCCTAGGCCGGAGCGGGTGTCGGCTCCTCCTCCCGCACCCACTCCGGGAGCCGGTGGAACCACGGCCGCGCCTCCTCCAGGCGCCCGGCCAGGCGGAAGAGGGTGGCCTCGTCGCCGAAGGGGGCGGCGAGGTGGATCCCGATCGGGAGGCCTTCCCGGCTCCACGCAAGGGGCACGGAGACGGCGGGCTGGCCGGTCACGTTGAAGACCGGCGTGAAGGGGGTGAACTCGAACGCCTCAGCCGCCATCCGGTCGATCGCGCCCACGATCCCCAGGAGGCGACCCAGGCGCAGGCGACCCAGCATGGAGAGGGCCCAGCGCTCGAGGGGGGAGGCGGCCAGGGATCCCACCGGTGCGGGAGGCCGGGAGAGGGTGGGGGTCAGGAGCAGGTCGTGGTCCTGGAAGAAGAGGGCCACCCGCTTGCCGGCCCGCTCGAGACGGCGCAGAGCCGACGCGTGCTCCACGGCCGAGATCCGGCGTCCCAGGGCGTGGAGGGCCCAGGTCTCGGGCTCCACCGTGGCCGGGCCCGGCTTCCGGCCCGTCGCGGCCCGGGCGTCCCGGAGGTCGGCCCCCAGCTCCCCTGCCACCAGGGTCAGGAAAGCCCGGGCGAAGGGCTCGGCGTCGAGGGTGGGGGTGGCCTCTTCCACCCGGTGGCCCATCTCCTCCAGGAGGCCCGCCGCGTCCTCCACCGCCGCCCGGCACTCCGGGTCCAGCTCCGAGCCCAGCCACGGCTCCGCGGTGAAGGCGACCCGGAGCCTCCCCGGGTCCCGGCCCACCTCGTCCAGGTAGGGGCGCTCCGGCCCCGGGAGGAGGCTCGGGACCCCGGGCTCTGGTCCCGAGATCGCGTCCAGCATGGCCGCGCTGTCCCGGACGCTCCGGGTCAGCACGTGGTCGGTGGCGAGCCCGCGCCACACCTGGACGTGGTAGGGACCCGATGGCACCCGGCCCCGGCTGGGCTTCAGGCCGAAGAGGCCGCAGCACGCCGCCGGGATGCGGATCGAGCCCCCTCCGTCGTTTCCCCCGGCCAGGGGCACGATCCCGGCGGCCACGGCCGCCGCGGACCCTCCGCTCGATCCGCCCGGGGTCCGGGAGGGATCCCAGGGGTTCCGGCAGGGCCCGAAGAGCTCGGGCTCGGTGTAGGGAGTGAGGCCGAACTCCGGCGCGTTCGTCTTGCCGAAGAGGATCGCGCCGGCGGCACGGAAGCGGGCGACCACCTCCGAGTCCTCGTCGGCCACCCACCCCTCCAAGAGGCGGGAGCCGCTGGTGTGGGGATGTCCGGCGACCGTGGTGAGCACGTCCTTGACCAGGAAGGGCACGCCCCGGAACGGCGCCGGCTCGGCGGACCCCCGGCCGGCCCCGCCGTCGTCGATCGCCGAGGCCCGCGCCCGGGCCTCCTCGTCGAACCGGTGGACGACGGCGTTGAGGAGCGGATCGAGGCGATCGGCCCGATCGAGGGCGGTCTCCAGGAGCTCGCGGGCGGTCACCTCGCCCCGTCTCGCCAGGCCCGCCATGGCCAGGCCGTCCAGGGCCAGGTAGTCGTCCGCGGTCATGGGCTCGGAGCCCTCCGGGTGGGCATTCCGGTGGGGGTCGCCTGGAAGATAAGGAGGGCTTCGACGACCTGGAAGGAGAGCCCTCCGGTCTTGCACAGGATTGGAAGCGGGGAGATCTTCACGCCAGACCCATCGATCCGTTTTCAGGCATGCGGCCCTCACTTCGTCTCCTCCTCGGCCTCCTCCTCCTGGCGGGAAGTGCGCCGCCGTCCGCCGCCGGACAGGCCGGGCTCCCGGGGAGCGACGGACGGCGTGCGGGGCTCTTCCACGCCGAGTACGACGCCCACGTCCTGGCGAACCTCGACACCCTGATGACCGCGTGGCACGCCGCCTGGCGGGGCGACCGGGCCGGGGACATTGCCAGCTTCTACGCCGACCGCGCCCTCCTCATACTTCCAGACGGGGTCCCCCTCCTCGGGCCCCGGGAGATCGAGGCCCGCCTCGCCGAGCTCCTCCCGAGGATCGGCGCCGCCCGGGCCAGTCGCCTCGACTTCGACGCCAGCGAGAGGCTGGCCTACCTCGAGGGCACGTACGAGCTCGACCTCTCCCCACGGGGAGGCGGCCGTACGGTCCGGGGGCGCCACGTCACCGCGGCGATCCGGGACGACGAAGGGTGGCGGATTCGGGCCCAGCTCTTCTTCCACCGGGGAGAAGGGGCCACCCTCCGCGACGACGGCCGGGTCGGCGGGCCCCTGGAACCCGACCACGCGCGGCGTGCCACGGAACGCCGGCGGAACTGGAAGGATTACTACGAGGAAACGTACGAGGAGGTGCAGCGGACCGTGGCGGAGCTGAGCCGCGTGTGGAGCGAGGACGACCTGGGAACGGCCGCGCGCTTCTACACCCCGGACGCCCGGCTCCATACGCCGTGGGGGGAGCGGATTCGGGGCGCTGACCTGATCCACCGGTGGCTTCAGTCCCACCTCCCGGGAGCAGGGAGGGTCCACTTCGCGTTCCTCGACTTCGACGCCAGCGGACGCATGGCCTTCGCCCACGGTCGATACCTCCTGGAGCGCGCCGGCTCCGGGGGGGCGGAGGGTCCCGTCGTCGGCCCGTACGTCCTCGTGCTGCGCTTGGATAGGGACGTGCGGATCCGGGCCCAGATCATGGGCCGGGATCCCTCGGGCCCCTGAGCGTCGGAGGCGCGCCCGGGCTCCGGCGGCACAGATCGGGCCCAGGGCGGTAGCCAGGTGCGAATTCCCTTGCGCCGGAGAGCGATCGTGATGACTCTCATGGTCGAGTCGTCGTCCCTCCTCCCGCGAGGCCCGGACCCGCGCCCCCCGCCACCGGGGCCCGTCCTCTCTTCGAGCTCACCTCCACGACGGGAGTAAGCCGACCACGATGCCGGATCTCGATCACCTCCTGGAGAGGACGAGTCGGACGTTCGCGCTCTCCATTCCCCGTCTGCCCGAGCCGACGCGGACGGAGGTGACGGTGGCCTACCTCCTCTTCCGGATCGCGGACACCTTCGAGGACGCGAGCGCCTCGCCCCCGGACGAACGGATCGCGGCCCTGGAAGACCTCGCCTCCCTCCTCCGGGGAGAGGGGCGAGCCGACGCCCCCACGGCCGCCGAGCGCTGGCTGCGATCGATCGACGTCTCCCACGACGGCTACCGCGAGCTCCTGGAGGAGACGCCCTTCGTCCTGGAGACGTACCGGGGGCTCCGACCCGAGGCCGAGAGGGAGCTCCGCCGCCACCTGCTGCGGACCGTCCGGGGGATGGAGGTCTTCGTGGAGCGCTCCCGGGATACGGGGGAGCTCCGCCTGGCCGATCTGGACGAGCTCCGACACTACTGCTACGTGGTGGCCGGGATCGTGGGCGAGATGCTGACCGAGCTCTTCCTCCTGGGGCGGGACGGGCTTCGGGAGGTCGGCCCCTATCTCCGGGAGCGCTCCCGGGCGTTCGGCGAGGGCCTCCAGCTCGTGAACGTGCTGAAGGACGCGGGGAAGGACACCGAGGAGGGCCGCCGCTACCTCCCGCCCTCGGTGGGGCGGGACCGGGTGTTCTCCCTGGCCCGGGAGGACCTGGAGCGGGCGGCGGAGTACACCCTCGCCCTGCAGGAGGCCGGGGCCGAGTCGGGAGTGGTGGCGTTCAACGCCCTCCCGGTGAAGCTCGCCTGGGCCACCCTGGACGTGGTGGAGCGGGAGGGCCCGGGCTCCAAGATCTCCCGGACCGACGTCTGGCGGCTCGTGGGCGAGACCGAGGCGGCCATCGCCGAAGGACGACCGGTGATCTCGACCTCCGGTGCCGGACGCGCCGTCGGGTAGGGCCAGCCCCGGGCCCCGGCGGCGGAGATCTGGAGTGAGCCGAGAAGAAGAGCCCAGCGGAGCCCGGAGGGGCAAGGCCCGCGTCCTCCGCCATCCTCTCCTCGGGAGCGACCTCCGCACCCTCTGGCTCACGGCGCGGCGAAACGGCTTCGTCCCGCCGCGACGCTACCCCCACCTCCTGGCCGCCTTCGCTTCAGCGGCCCTCCGCTGGCCCTTCCGGGCCGCGGAACGGCGCTGGGCCCGGGGGCTCTCCGACCGGTCCGCGCCGGTCCGGGCTCCCCTCTTCGTCGTCGGGCATTGGCGGAGCGGGACCACCCATCTCTACAACCTCCTCAGCCGGGATCCGCGGTGGGCCTATCCCCATCCCCTGGCCACGGGCCTGCCGTGGGAGTTCGTGTCGCTGGGACGGCTCCTCCGACCCCTCCTGGAACGGACGCTCCCCGACGACCGCTGGGTGGATCCCCTCCCGGTGCGGCCCGACTCTCCCCAGGAGGACGAGATCGCCCTGGCGAGCATGCAGCCGGTGTCGTTCTACCACGGGATCTACTTTCCCCGGCGCTTCCGGGAGAACGTCTTCCGGGGCGTCTTCTTCGAAGGGTGTGGCGAGGCGGAGGTGGAGGGTTGGAAGGATGCGCTGCGAGTCTTCCTGGTGAAGCTCGCCGCCGAGGCGGAGGGGCGGCGGCTGATGGTGAAGAACCCGGTCTATACGGCCCGGGTGGAGATGCTCCGGGCCCTCTATCCCGACGCCCGCTTCATCCACATCCACCGGAACCCCTTCGACGTCTTTCAGTCCTCCCGCCGCTTCTGGCGCACGCTCCTGGACGAGCTGGCATGGCAGGATCCCCGCCTGGTGAGCGACGAGGAGCTCGACGCGCTGATCCTGGACCTCTATCCCCGGCTCATGGGCCGTCTCGTGGAGGACCGGGAGCGGGTTCCCGTCGGTCGCTTCGTCGAGGTGCGCTTCGGGGAGCTCCTGGAGCGCCCGCTCCCGGTCCTGGAGCGGATCTACGGCAGCCTGGAACTGGGCGGGTTCGGCGATGTGGAGCCGCGCTTCTCGGCGTACCTCGAGTCGGTGGGAAGCTATCAGAAGCGCTCGTACCGATTTCCCCCCGGCGCCGTGGAGCGCATCAGCGAGCGCTGGGCCCCCTTTCTCGAGCGGTGGGAGTACGGTGTTCCCGCCTGACGGCGGAACGTCGGAGACGACGGGTGGCGCGGCGCCCGGGGCCCGACCCCCGGCGCCCTCACGCCGACGCCCGGCGGGTCAGGTCGTCGAAGGCGTCGAGGACGGCTTCGGGCGCCTCGAGCTGGGGATAGTGGCCCACCGAGCCCTCGAGGAGAACGGGCTCGGAGTCGGGCACCACCTCCTTCCACCGCTCCGCCTGCCGGCCCGAGACGGGGTCCGCCGTGCCCAGGATCAAACGGAGGGGCACGTCGGCGGAGCGGAGGGCGCCGACCAGCCGTTCTCGCCGCTGGATCCGCTCGATCTGGTAGCGCATCAGCTCGTGGACGACGCGCTTGCCGCCGTTCGCCTCGAGGAGACGCCAGTAGTCGCGAAGCTCATCTTCCCGGGGGGGATTCCGTTCACCGAAGACCTTTCGCATGTTTTTCCGGAAGAGGAGCTCGCCGAAGGGGACCAGGCGGAAGAGGAGCCCCCCGAGGGGACCGAGGAGCAGCTTCTGGGACGGGAGGATGGGATTGTGCTCGGGAAAGAGGCCTCCGTTGAGGAAGCACACGGCGCGGACGAGAGGGCTGCCGCGCTCCGCGTGGCGGGCGAGGATCTCCTGGGCCAGCGTGACCCCGTAGGCGCTGGCGAGGACGAACGGTGGCTCCAGGCCCGCGTTCTCCACGAGGGCTTCGAGGAGATCGGCCTGAGCGTCGATGCCGTAGGGCCCCCCGGGAGGCTTGTCGGAGAAGCCGAACCCGAGGAGGTCGGGCGCCAGGGCGGCGTGTCGGTTCGTGAGCCGCGGCCAGATCCGACGCCAACCGAACGAGGCCATGGGGAATCCATGGATCAGGAGAACCGGCGGGCCGTGGCCCTCCAGGACGCGGAAGACCCGGTGCGTCCCGATCCGGACCTCTCCGCCCCGCTCTCTCCACGCCTGGAGGCTCATGGACGTATCGGGGCGAGGGGGGGATCCGGGACGCGAGGAACGTCGGGCCGGGGGGCGGAGTTGAGAGGGTGGTCCGACTCGGTCGCCGAGCATTCACCCACAGCACGGAACGAGCAGCCTTGAACCCACATCCCGAGATCGACGCGGTCGATTCGCCCCCCGGGGGCTCGTCTCCACCCGCGCCGCGGCGGGTGCCGGAGGTGGGTCGCCGGGTCGGCGGCGACGCCGTGGTCCCGGCGGCCGTCGGCACGGCCCTGGAGCGGGCCCGGAGCCGGCTCTTCTCCCTTCAGGAGGACGACGGTCACTGGTGTGGAGAGCTGGAAGCGGACAGCGTGGTCGAATCGGAGTACATCTTCCTCCTCCAGTTCCGGGGCGAGGGCGAACGGTTCCGGGACGAAGGCGATTCCCGCCGGGCGCGCAAAGCCGGAGAGACGATCCGGCGCCTCCAGAACGACTCCGGGGGCTGGTCGATCTACCCGGGCGGGCCCGACGAGGTGAGCGCCTCGGTGAAGGCCTACTTCGCCCTCAAGCTCCTCGGCGACGACCCCGGCGAACCCCACATGGAGGCGGCCCGCCGCGCGGTGCTGGAGCTCGGCGGCGTGGAGGCCACGAACACCTACACGAAGATCTATCTGGCGCTCCTGGGACAGTACAGCTGGGACGAGTGCCCGGCGATCCCCCCGGAGATGGTGCTCCTCCCCGGAGAGTTCTGGTTCAACATCTACCAGATGTCCTCCTGGTCCAGGGACATCTTCGTGCCCCTCTCGATCCTCTGGGCGCGGCGGGCTTGCCGCTCCGTGCCCGGGGAGAAGGGGATCCCCGAGCTCTTCTCCGGGCAGGGCGTGCCCAAGGATCCCCGCCGTCCGGACGCCCGGGGACGCCTCTGGCGGGAGTTCTTCACCACCGTGGACCGCACGCTCAAGCTCTTGGAGGAACGGGGCGTCCGTCCGCTCCGGGAGCGGGCCCTGCGCGCGGCGGAGCGCTGGATCCTGGAGCGGCAGGAGGGGACCGACGGCCTCGGGGCGATCTTTCCGGGGGTGGTCAACGCGATCATGGCGTTCGACGTGCTGGGCTATCCCGACGACCATCCCGCGCTCCGCCACGAGTTGGAGGGCCTGGAGCGGCTGCTGATCGAGGAGGACGACGTGCTCCGGGTGCAGCCCTCCCTCTCTCCGGTCTGGGACACCGCCCACGGCATCTCCGTGCTGGTGGCGGCGGGGGCGGACCGCGACGATCCGGCCCTCCTCGACGCCGCCGAGTGGCTTCTCGACCGGGAGGTGCGGGTCCCCGGCGACTGGCGATACGGGAATCCGGGCACGGAGCCCGGAGGATGGTTCTTCGAGTATGCGAACCAGTTCAACCCCGACTGCGACGACACCACCGCGGTGCTGCGGGCCCTCGGAGACCTCGACCCGGGCGACGAGGGCGTGGCCGCCCGCATCGAGGACGCCCGGACCCGGGGCCTGCGCTGGCTGCTCTCCATGCAGAACGACGACGGGGGCTGGGCGGCCTTCGACCGGAACTGCCAGCGGGAGGCGTTCCGCTGGGTGCCGTTCGCCGACCACAACGCCATGCTCGACCCTTCGTGTCCGGACATCACGGGCCGGGCCCTGGAGGCTCTGGCCCAGGAGGGGCTGGGGCCCGACCACCAGGCGGTGGCCCGCGGCATCGACTACCTGCGGCGGGCCCAGGAGACCGACGGCTCGTGGTACGGGCGCTGGGGCTGCAACTACATCTACGGGACCTGGCTGGCCCTCGAGGGGCTGGCGGCCCAGGGGCAGCAGGGTCCGATGGTCTCCCGGGGCGCCCACTGGCTCCGGGAGCAGCAGAACGAGGACGGAGGCTGGGGCGAGACCCTGGCGAGCTACGACGATCCGTCCCTGAAGGGTCAGGGTCCCAGCACGGCGGTCCAGACGTCGTGGGCGGTGCTGGGCCTCCTGGCGGCAGGGGAGGTCGGGTCCGACGCCGTCGAGCGTGGGATCGCGCATCTCCTCGAGAATCAGGAGGCCGACGGCGCGTGGACCGACGAGCGATGGTCGGGTACGGGGTTTCCCCGGGTCTTCAATCTCCGGTACCACCTCTACGAAGTCTACTTTCCCCTTCTCGCCCTCGCGACGTATCTCGAGCGGAGCCGAGGGAGGCAATGACACGATGAGATTTCCCGCACATATCACTTTCGACATGCTGAAGCAGCAGGCCCGGACCGCGCTGGACGGGAACGACCGCTTCCCCATGGTCCTCATGCTGGAGCCGCTGTGGACGTGCAACCTCGCCTGCATCGGATGCACTCCCGAGCGCCACACGGGGCATCTGAAGGACCGCCTGGACCTGGAGACCTGCTTCGAGGCCGCCGACGACTGCGGTGCGCCCCTGGTGTCGATCTGCGGGGGCGAGCCCACCGTCTACCCGGAGCTCAAGGAGCTCGTCGACGGGCTCATCGCCCGGAAGCGCCACATCTACCTGTGCACGAACGCCCTCCTCCTGGACAAGCGGGTCTTCGGCAAGATCGAGCCCGACAAGCGCCTCACGATCAACGTCCACCTGGACGGGATGCAGAAGACCCACGATTACGTGGTGGATCGGGAGGGGGTCTACGAGAAGGCGATCGAGATGATCAAGGAGTCGAAGGCCCGGGGCTACCACACGATCATCAACACCACGGTCTACAAGGAGACCGAGATCGACGAGGTCGAGGAGCTCTGCGAGCACGTCACCGACCTCGGGATCGACGGGATCCTCATCTCCCCGGGCTACCACTACGAGAAGGTGGACCGGGACATCTTCCTCACCCGGCAGGACATCGAGGAGAAGTTCCAGCGGGTCCTGGAGTTCTCCGATCGCTTCCCCTTCACCTCGAGCCCGCCCTTCCTCGAGTTCGCGGCGGGGATGCGGGAGTACGACTGCTCCCCCTGGAGCACCGTGACCTTCACGCCCCGGGGCTGGAAGCGTCCCTGCTACCTCCTGGACACCGAGGGCTACACCTGGGACTGGGACGAATTCTGGAACGGGACCGACTGGGACTACTGGGAGTCCCGCCAGGACGAGCGCTGCCAGAACTGCAAGATGCACTCGGGCTTCGAGGCCTCGGCCCTCAGCGAGCTCCACCGCAAGCCCGCCGACATCGTGAAGATGGCGAAGTGGCACCTCACCGGCTGAGCTTCTGGTCGGTCGCGGGGTGCGTGGGATCGGACGCGGGACCCCGACACGAGACGGGGTTGCACGGCCCACGAGGACCGGCCGATGACCCAGGTGGACACCGGGATCGTGGCGGCGCTGCCCGAGGAGGTGGAGGAGATCCTGGCCCGCCTCGTGGGGGAGGACGGCCCGCCCGTGCCGGGGCGGTCCCGGCCCCAGGGGCTCCAGGAGCTGCGATGGGGACGCCTGTCGGCGCGGCCCGTGGTGGTCGCGGTCACGGGCGACGGGCGACGAAACGCCCTCCGGGGCACCCGGGCCCTCCTCGGCACCGTGGCGCCTCGACGGCTGCTGGTCGTCGGCGTGGCGGGCGGCCTGGTGGAGGGCGCCGAGGCGGGCAGGCTGGTTGCGGGACGGGTGGTGTGGAGGGAGGAGGGAGGGCCCCTCACCCCCGCGCGATCGCTTCTGGCGTCCCTGGTCGAGTCGGGGATTCCCCGGGGCGCGGTGGCGACCGTGGACGACCTCCTGGACACTCCGGAGACGAAGCGCCGGGTGGCGCGCAGGCTGACCCGGGAAGGGCTGGAGCTCGGGCTGGCCGTGGCCGACCTGGAGTCGGCGCACTGCGCGTCGGTGGCCGAGGAGCGGGGAATCCCCTGGGCCGTGCTCCGTTGTGTGTCCGACGAGGCCGACGAGGTGCTCCCCGCCTTCCTCGACCGGTGCAGGGACGACGGCGGGGCCGTGGACCGATCCCGGGTCGCCCGCCATCTCCTCCTCCATCCCCGGGAGCTTCCCGCCGTCCTCAGGCTGCGGCGACGGGTGCGACGCTGCGCCGAGCACCTCGCCGACGCCGTGGAGATCTTCTTGCGCGAGAGGGCGGCTTGACGAACGATCGAGTGAACATCCGCGCCGCATTCGGGTTCACGAAATGAATTCGGAGCGCATCGCGTGGTCCAGGAGCGAAGGAATCCGAATCGGGACCGCCGCGGAGGGCTGATGAGCGACGCCACACAGACGGTACAGACCGAGAGAGGCTCGCAGGGAACCGAGGAGATCGCCACCGAGGAGCTCTCGGGCGGCGAGTCGCTCCGGGACGAGCTGGTGCGGGAGCTCGCCTCCGGGGAGATCGGCTTCCACCGCCTCCCGGACGAGCTGAGCGCGGCCGAGCAGGCGGAGGTCCGCCGGGAGGCCCTGGAGCGGCTGACCGGGACGAGCCTGGAGAACGTGGGCCGCTCCCTGGTCGACCCCGAGCGGGCGGGCAAGGGCAACTGCGAGAACTTCATCGGCGCGACCCAGATCCCCCTGGGGATCGTGGGCCCCCTGCACATCCGGGGGGACGAGACCTCCGGACCGGTCTACGTGCCCCTGGCCACCACCGAGGCCGCCCTGGTGGCGAGCACCAACCGGGGCTGCTCCGCGCTGGCTCGGGTGGGGGGCGTGCGTGTGAAGGTGGAGGACGTGGGGATGACCCGGGCGCCGGTCTTCGTCACCGACGGGATCGACGAGAGCGAGCGCTTCATCGCCTGGGTCCGGGAGAACGAGGACCGGATCCGGGAGGCGGCGGAGGAGACGAGCAAGTATCTGGAGCTGGTGGAGATCCGCCCCCACCGGGTCGGAAGCACGGTCCTCCTGCGCTTCCGGTTCCGGACCGGCGACGCCATGGGCATGAACATGGTGACGATCGCCGTGGCCAAGGTGGTCCGGGAGGTGATCGAGCCCGAGTCCGGCGTCCGCTGCGTGGCCCTCTCCGGCAACTACTGCGTGGACAAGAAGGCGGCCGCGGTCAACTTCCAGGAGGGGCGCGGAAAGCGGATCTTCGCCGAGGCCGTGATCCCCGCCGAGGTCCTGGAGCGCAAGCTCAAGGTCCGGGCCCGGGACCTGGTCGAGGTCCAGTACCGGAAGAACCTCCTGGGCTCGATCTCGGCGGGCGCCCAGGGCTTCAACGCCCATTTCGCCAACATCGTCGCCGCCTTCTTCGTGGCCACGGGCCAGGACCTGGCCCACGTGGTCGAGGGCTCCCTGGGGATCACCTGCGTGGAGCCCCGGGGCGACGGCGACGTGTACGTCTCCGTCTACCTCCCCGACGCCCCTGTGGGCGCAGTGGGTGGCGGGATGAACCTGGCCTGCCAGAAGGAGGCCCTGGCGATCCTCGGCGTGGAGCTGGATCCCGCCCGGCCCGGCGCCGCCGCCCGGCGCGTGGCCGAGATCCTGGGCGGCGTGGTCCTGGCCGGGGAGCTCTCTCTCATGGCGGCCCTCACCTCCCACGACCTGGCCGGAGCCCACGAGCGCCTCAGGAGCGCCTGGATCCCGGAGGGGTGAGGCGAAGCCTCGTAACGGGAGGGGCCGGATTCCTCGGCGGGCACCTGGTCCGCCGCCTCAGGGACGCCGGAGACGAAGTTCGGGTCCTGGACGTCGCCGTCCCCGTGGACCCGGTGGACGGCGCCCGCTACCAACGGGGATCGGTGACGGACCCGAACGCGGTCCGGAGCGCTCTCCAGGGCGTGGAGCGGGTCTTTCACCTGGCGGGTACCCCCGAGCTCTGGTCGGCCGACGACGCCGAGGCGGCGCGGGTCCACGTGGAAGGCACCCGGACCGTGCTGGAGGAGGCGGAGCGCGCCGGCGCGGCCCGCATCGTCCACACCTCCACCGCGGCGATCCTGCGGGACTTCGGCGGCCGGGGCGATCCCCGAGCCGCGTCTCGCGACGAGCCCACGCTTCCGGATCCCGAAGAGGTTCCCGACGGCTACTGCCGGGCCAAGGTCCGTTCCGAGGAGGCGGCGCTGGACGCCGCCCGCGGGGGAGCGCCGGTGGTGGTGGTGAGCCCCGGGGCGCCGCTGGGACCGGGGGACCGAGGCCCGACTCCACCCTCCCGGATGCTCCTGGGATTCCTCAACGGACGTTTTCCGGCCTACATGGACGGATGGCTGAGCGTGGTGGACGTCCGGGACGTGGCCGGGGGCCACCTCATCGCCGCCGAGGAAGGGCGCCCCGGCGCCCGCTACGTCCTGGCTGGCCCGGATCTCCGCCTCGGTGAGTTCCTCCACCGCCTGGAGGGCCTGACCGGCCTCTCCATGCCGCGGCTCCGGGTGCCCCCGTTACTGGCCAGGGCGAGCGCGCGGATCTCGGAGCTCGTGGCCGACCACCTCACCGGCCGGAGCCCCGACGCCACCCTCTCGGGGGTGCGCATCGCCCTGGCCCCGGCCCGGACGGACCTGGGCTCCCTGGGTCCGGAAGCCCTGGGCCTCAACTTCCGGGAGCTGGAGGAGACCCTGGCCGACGCGGTGCGGTGGTTCGCGGAGGAGGGGATGCTGGAGCGGAAGCTGGCCGCGCCCGTCTGAGCGGGGGCAGGACCCTTCCGGGGGGCCGGGGCGGCTCGCCCCCTGGCGGCCTGGACGGGGGTCACGCGCCGGTGACCACCCGGGTCCCCCCCTCCTGGGCGCCCCGCAGGGCCCGCGCCAGGGTCCCGGGCTCCATGCCGTCCCCGATCCAGGAGGGGATCCCCCGGGCGGCCATCCGAAGCGCGACTTCGACCCGGTGGGCCATCCCTCCCGTGACGTCCGTGGTCGCGGCCGGCCCCACGGCGCCGGGGACGGGACCTTCCGCGTCGACCTCGGCGAGCACCTTCCCCCTCCCGTCGTAGACCCCCTCGGTGTCGCCCATCCAGAGGGCCCGGGCCACCTGCCAGCCGTGGTCGAGCAGCGCGTCGGCCAGGCACTCGAGCACCTCCTCGGTGGAAGAGATCGCCACCCCCCGCCTGCGGTCCATGACCACGTCGCCGTAGACCACGGGCAGGAACCCCCGGTCCAGGGCCAGGGCCACGGCCTCGGCCGGCAAGTCCACGATGCGTCCGTCCTCGGCGACTGCGGCGCTGGAGGGCGCCACCGAGAAGGTCGGCACCCCCGCCGCCCGGAGGGCGTGGAGGACGATCCCGTGGAGCTCGGCGGCCCGGGCCTGGGTCAGGGCGACCCCGTGGGCGGCACCCTCGGCCTCCAGGCCCTCGTGGAGCCGGTAGCGGGCCGCGGGCGGGTGCCCGTAGGAGCCGCTCCCGTGGCCCACGAGCACCGCCTCGTCGAGCGCCTCCCGGGACGCGGCGAGCTCGGCGGCCAGCCGGGCGATCACATCCCGCCTGGCCGTGCGGGGACGCTCCTTCTCGGTGATCAGGCTGCCCCCGAGCTTCACCGTGACGACGTTTCTCACCGGCGACTTCCCCCGTGGCTCAGAAGAGATGATCGGGGACCAGGCCCGGTGCGGAGCCCACCCGGTCGCGGATCACGTCGTCCACGGCCTCGAGCTCGGAGAGCCGATCCGCCACCGCGTCCTCGTCCTCGGCGGGGCAGAGGACATGGACGTTGGGACCCGCGTCCATGGTGAAGCACGCCCGGATCCCGTTCTCCCGCATCCCACGCACGGCGTCCATCACCGCCACCGATCCGCCGTTCCAGTAGAAGATCGGGGGCCGGGAGGTCATGGCGATCATGTGCAGCTCCACCGACTCCGCCTCCACCAGGGGGGCGAGGGCTCCGAAGTCCCGCGCCTCCACCGCCCGGCGCACGGCGTCGAGGCGCTCGGGGAGCTCGGCCAGGCGGGCGGCGAAGTGGAGGCTCGTCGTGGCCCGGCGGTGACCCTCCCGGGAGGAGACCTTCTTCGGGCTCCGGTCCACCAGTGCGATCACGTCCCGCAGATCCCAGTGGTCTCGCGGGAGCACGGGGCGGGCCGGCGCTCCGGGGTCCAGGTCGTCGCCGTCCCGGGCGGGCCACTCCACGTAGCCGCCGAAGCACGAGCGGGCGGCCGAGCCGGAGCCGCTCCGCCGGGCCAGGACGGAGAGCTCGGCGGGCGCGGGGTCCCGTCCCAGGGCTTGGACCGCGGCCAGGGTCAGGGCGGCGAATCCCGACGCCGACGAGGCCAGGCCGGCCCCCATGGGGAACCCGGTCCGGGTGGCCACCCGGAAGCGGGCGGGGCGGTCGGCCCAGCGCCGGAGTCGCTCCAGGTGGCGGAGGACGGGCGCGGCGAAGGGAGCGTCGGCCGGGTCCAGTGCGCCTCGCCCGCCGACCCGGAAGACTTCGTCCTCCCCGGCATCCGCCCGGGCCTCGACGGTGCAGAGGCTCACGCAGCGGGTGAGGGTCATGGAGAGGGAGCGGTTGAGGGGCAAGCCCTCGTCCACGTCCTCGGCGCCCCAGTACTTGATCAGCGCGATGTTGGCCGGGGCCCGGGCCGTGGCCTTTGCGGAGGGGGGGCTCATGGCGTCCCCTCGAGGCGGAGCCCCGGACCGCCCAGGCGGGTCCGGTAGGGCGCGAAGCGCTCCAGCTCGGGCCACTTCGCGATCCGGGTCGGATCGGGATGGTAGACGAGGAGGGGCCCGGCCCCTCCCGCGCCGGCGCGGTCGAGGGAGCCCGCGCCGGAGATCTTCGCCGCGCCCCCGCGCTTCACGATCCCGCGAACCACCTCCCGTACCGGCCGGGGCACGACGCCCAGCTCCTCGAGGTGGACCTGGAAGCGCCGGATCGGCTCCAGGGGACGCTCCGGGTCGGGGGGCTCCGCCTCCAGGGCGTCCCGAAGCTCCTCCACCGCCTCGCCCATGGCGTCCAGGATCCGCGAGAGGCGCTCGGGGTCCCCGTCCACCCGCTCCCGGACGGCGGCCACGACCTCCCCCGTCTCCTCGGCGGGCTCTCCGGTGTCGTAGATCCGCACCTCCCGGAGGAGGGAGAGCTCGGCGGAGAGGGGACGGACGCGGAGGGCCTCTTCCCCGCCGCCGCCCTCCGCCCAGATCAGGCCGCCGTGGACGGCGGTGGCGCCGTCGACTCCCGACGGCAGCCCGTGCTGGCGGCGCTCCGCCTCCAGGGCGACGGCCTCCACGTCGGCGGGTGAGGGCTCGGTTCCCCGGAACGCCAGATAGCCCGACACGACCGCCACCGCCACCGCCGCCGAGCTCCCGAACCCCCGGCCCACGGGGAGGTCCGATTCCACCCGGAGGGCGAGCCCCGGGGGCCTCTCCTCCCCCAGGTGCGCCGCGGCCTCGCCCAGGGCCACCTTCACCACGTGGGCCGGATCGGTGCCCCGGACCTCCCGGAAGCTCGCCGAGTCGGGCCGCCGGGCGAAGCGCTCCCACCGGCGTCTCGCCGTCCGGGAGTAGTCGGTGATCTCCCGCCACCGGCTCTCCTCGCGGTGGTCCAGGTCCGGGAGGCGGAGCTCCACCCGGTCCCCGTCCCGGGCCTCGAGGCGGGCCCGGACGCGGCGGTCCAGGGCGACGACGAGGGCGGGACGGCCGTAGACCACCGAGTGCTCCCCCATGAGGATCAGCTTCCCCGGCGCGGACGCCCGGACCTCCAGGCCGGACGTGCCGGCGGCGCTCCCGGTCATCCCGGCGTCCGGACTCGTTCCAGGAGCTCGCCGGCCTCGGTCCGCCACTCCGTCCGCTCCTCCTCGTCGCCGAACGGGATCTCCGACTGCAGGAGTCCCTCGAGGAGCGCCTCGGCGTCGGCTCGCCGTCCCGCCTCGAGGTAGGCCTCGGCCAGGGGAAGGAGGTTCTCCGGGTGGTCGGGCGCGACCTCACGGGCCCGCTCCAGGTGATGGAGGGCGCGGCGCAGGCTCCCCACCCCCGTGGGCGGGCCCGGCGCCCGGAGGTAGAGGGTCCCCAGGACCCGATGGGGCCCCCCGTGCTCGAAGGTGGGGTCGATGCGGATCGCGGCGGTGGCGTCCTCCCGGATCCGGCTCATGGCGTCCCGGCCGGCCGTGAGTCGGTTGTGGCGGGCATAGAGCCCGGAGGCGATCGCCCTCCAGTAGTAGGGCTCCACCCGGGAGGAGTCGGCACGCAGCGCGGTGTTGGCCAGGACCACCGCCGAGTCGGCGTACGCCTCCGACGTGCTTCCCCCGGTGTGGCCGGCGAGCCAGACCGCGAAGCGGGCGGCCCGGGAGGCGTAGCGGTGCCGCGTGGAGTCCGACGCCTCCGTGGCCCGCACCGCGCCGCTCATCTCCCGGAACGCCTCCCGGACCGTCTCCACCTCCCGGGGGCGCACGGCGAACGCCTCGTCGGCCCGTCGGGCGAGCGCGGCGGGCTCTGCGCCCCGGGGGCCGGTGCCCTCGAGGACCCGGGTCGTGCTGATCCCGCAGGCGGAGAGGAGGGCCAGGGCCACGACGAGGAGCGCCGCCCCCACGGGGTCCGGGCGTCCGGAGAGGAGAGGGCGGAGCGGGCCGGCGATCACGGACCTGCGGCGTATCGCTTCACCGCCTCGCCCAGGAGCTCCTCGTTCACGGGCTCGAAGCCCGAGGAGTCCATGAGGTCGAGGATCTCCCGGCCCCCGGCCGTCTCGCCCATGGAGAAGAGGTCCTCCCGGAGCCGGGCCCGCTCGTCGTCGCTCCACTCGCCCAGGGTGACCACCAGATCCCGGGGAAGGGGGTCCGAGGTCCAGATCACGCGGAGCTCGGGCCACACCAGGTCGTCCTCCTCGAAGAAGCGCTTGAGCTCCTCGTCCAGGAGGACCGCCGCCGGGGCGTCCCCGCCCCCCTCCATGAGGAGGAAGATCTCGTCGGCCAGGTTCTCCGCCGGCTCCAGCCGGAACGCCTCCCCGGGACGGAACCCGGGGGGGAAGACCACCCGGCGCAGGTAGGGCTCGGGGTAGGAGAACACGGTGCGGAGCGCGCGCCCGCCGAGATCCTCCAGGGAGGCGGGTCCGTTCCGGGGCCCCACCACGTAGTAGCGCTCCGCCCGGGCGCCGAACCGGGGGATCTGGGCCACGGGTCGGGCGGCCCGCTCTCCCTCCCGGAGGTGTCCCAGATAGACGCCGGCCGGGACCATGGCCAGCGCCGGCTTCCGCTCCTCCAGGATCCTGCGCGCCTCGGGCTCCCGGTTGGCGATCCAGCCTTCCACGTCTCCACCCCTGAACCGGGAGACGTGGGCCCCGAGCCAGCTCCCCAGGCGGGAGAGGAAGTCGGCGGCCATCTCCGGCGTCGCGGCCTCGTCGCCGAGCTTGACCATGAGGAAGCCCGGACCCTGGCCGGGGCCGGGAGGGGGCGCGGCCCGCACGGGGGCCACGGGAACGGCGAGGGCGACGGCCAGGAGCGGACCGACGAGCGCCCCGGCCGGGGAGCCGAGCGTCCACGCCCCCCCGGCCCGTCGTCCGCCCTTCGGGCGGCCGTCGCCTCCGCCGGTCCCCGGCGCCGCCGGCCGGTCGCCGGCCCCTCGTCCTCCGCTCATCTCGCGCTCCCTCTGCGCCCGCGGGAATCCGTCCACGCCAGAGCCGCCGGAAGGGCGGTGAGGCAGACCACCAGGTTCAAGGCGATCCCCAGGAAGACGATCAGCCCCAGGGACGAGACCCCGGCGTGCTCCCCGGTGGCCAGGAGGCCGAATCCGATCATCGTCGTGAGCGAGCTCATGAGCACCGCCTCCACGGCACCGTGAAACGTCTCTTCTCCCTCCAGGCGCCACGCCCGGACCAGGTGAATCCCCCCCGCGATCCCGATCCCTATGATGATTGGTACCGAAAAGAGGTTCGCGAGATTCCACCGGACCTCGACGGGGCTCCAGCGCATGAGGCCCAGCAGGAGCCCCACGCCCACCACCAGGGGGAGGAGGGCGAGGAGCGTGGTGCGCAGCGAGCGGGACCAGAGGAGGAGGAGCACGAGGAGGGCCAGGGACGAGTACGCGGCGGCCCGGATGAAGGCTCGGATCATCGCCTCGGCGTTCTCGTGGACGTTGACGATCGCCCCGAAGATCCCCGGGTCCACCCGGCGAGCGCCCCCCACGAACCACTCCAGGTTCTCGCTCTCCCAGGTGTCGCGGGCCGGGTAGACGCGCAGGGCCAGGGTCCCGTCGGCGCCCACGAAGCGGTCTCTCATGACCTGGGGCAGGGCCTCCACGGTCAGGGCGGGGGGGCAGAGGAGGGGGCGGCCGCGCTCGATCCCCTCCTCCAGGCCGTCCCGGAGCTCCGCGGCCAGCGCGGCGAGCCGGGCCTCGGCGACGGGCTCGGGGAGCTCGCCGAGGATCCGGAAGGTCGCCGTCACCTCGGCCTCCACGCCGGCCAGGGCCTCCTCGGCTCCGGGGCCCGAGCGGGCGAAGCGGCGCAGCGTCTGGCGGAGACCGAAGAGCCCCCGCCGGGTGTCCTGGACCGAGGGCGGCCCCGGCTCGGCGACCCGGATCCCCCGCACGCTCCGGCAGAGGGGCTCGAGGAGGGCTCGCTTCTCCGCCTCCCGGGAGGGAAAGGGGGTCTCGACCCCGCCCACGACCGGCGAGGCGCCGAACGCCTCCCGGGCCCGCTCCAGGGCCGGGCGGTCCGGGTAGGTGGCCAGGGCGTAGGTGGTCCGGTCCTCGGTCTCGAGGAGGAGGCGCTGCCACCGGACCGCGTCTCCCTCCGAGGGCTGGAGCTCCAGGAGGTTGGTGTTCACCGAGTATTGGCCGAAGGCGTAGCCCAGGCCGGCCAGGACGACCGCCGCGCCCAGGCTCAGGCGGCCCGCGCGGGACGCGGTGGGGGTCGTGACGGCCCGGAGGGCCTGGAAGGGTCGGCGCTCGGGCAGCGGGGGTGAGCGCCAGCGACCGTCCACCAGGCGGAGCATCGCGGGAAAGACGAAGAAGACGAGGGTCAGGCAGATCAGCAGGCCCGACCCGGCGATCAGACCGAGCTCCGAGAGGCCCGGAAAGTCCGTGAGGTAGGCCGAGAGGAACGCGGCGGCCGTGGCGGCGCCGGCCACCCAAAGGGCTCCGCCGATCGACCGGTAGGTGCGGACGATCGCGCCGATCGGCCCCTCGCCCCCGGCCAGGAAGCGGCGATAGTGGGTGTAGAAGTGGAGGGCGAAGTCGATCCCCAGGGCCACGAGGATCACCGCGAAGACCATGGCGAGGACGTTCAGGTGTCCGATCGCCAGCCACGCCACCAGGAAGGTGATCCCGATGCTCATCCCGAGGCACAGGGCGGCGAGCCCGGGCCGGAGCACGCTCCGGAACGCCCACATGAAGAGGAGGGAGACGAGGACGAAGGCCAGGGCGGTGCTGCGGGCGAAATCCGCCTGGGAGGCGATCATCTCCTCGTGTTCCAGGGCCGGCTCGCCCGTGAGGCCGGCTTCGAGGGCCACGGGGCCGGGAACGGAGGCGAGGGCCGAGTCCAGGGCCGCCCGGGCCAAGGTCATGGCGGTCTCGTAGCGGTGCCGCCGGGTGTCCTCCTCCCGGGTGTCGGCGAGGACCGTCAGCAGACGCCCGTCGCCCACGAACAGGTAGCCCTCGGGATCCAGGTCCCCGGGCCCGACGGCGCCCAGGAGGGCGGACGCGTCCGGGAGGGAGCCGCCGTCCTCCTCGTCCTCGAGCCGGGCCCGGAAGGCGGCGAATCCGGCCTCGAGGGTCTCCAGGAGGGAGCGGAGGACCTCCCGGTCCACGCCGCTCCCCCCGCCGTCCCCGGAGTCGCCGGGGGGCTCGATCGTGGAGACGAGCTGGCGGAGCTGGCCCAGGGCCACCGACGGCCGGGGATCGCCGGCCACGGTGTCGGCCCGGGGGAGGAGGCGCTCCAGCCCGTCGGCGAGGCGCTCCACCGCTGCCACCGGCAGGTAGAGGAGGGCGTGGTCGCCCAGGGCCGAGGGCTCGATCCGGTGGGTCACCTCGGGGAAGAGGTCCGGGCGCGCCCGGAGGGCCTCGGCCCAGCGGTCGGCCACGCCCTTCATCGCCGTCCGGGTGGACGGATCGGGATCGGGGGGCAGGGAATCGCCCGCGACCGAGGGGGCCGCCAGGACGAGCACGAGGAAGTCCCGCTCGCCCCCGAACGCCTCCTGGTACTCCCTCCAGCGTCGGTTGAATGCGGCGTCGGGATCGGTGAGGGCACCCCGGGTGGAGACGATCTCCAGCTCGAAGAAGTAGACCCAGGCGCCGGCCAGGGCGAGGAGAAGGGAGAGGGTCACCAGGGTCCACGGCCGGCGGATCGGGAGCGCCAGGACCCCGTCAACGATCCGCGTCCCGATTCCGTCCCGCTCGGAAGTGCCCTCGGGGGGCGGCCTTTCCGGACTTTCCCGCGGGGGGGTGCCCTCCGGGGCCCCGCTCATCGGGGAAAGAGCGATCGCAGGAGGCCCTCCCGGAAATCCGAGCCGGGCGCCAGATAGCGGGCCAGGATCCCGTCACGGCGGATCCGGCTGACGTGTCGCTCGTCCGCCAGGACGCGCCCGTCCGCGGCGCGGTAGAGCACCCGGACGGTGTCGTCCCGGAGCCGGTAGTGGAGGGTGTCGTCCTCCTGGACGCCACGGCCCTCCAGGAAGTGGAGCCAGCGGGGAAGGCTGTCGGTCATGGCCCGGTAGCTGGATGTGTCGATCATGGCGGCGTCGACGGCTCCCCGGATGTTGCGCCGGATCCCCTCGATCATCCGCTCGCGGTCGAAGCCCCGGTGGAACTCCACCGTCGCCCAGGCCTCCCGGGCCCCGAAGACCAGCGCCGCCAGCGTGTCCGCCAGCTCCGGCGCCCACTCGCGGGTTCCGGCCGCGGCGTCGAGGCGCGAGGCCGTGGCGGCGTCCACCCGGAGCCGCATCGCCAGGACGTCGACGGCGAAGATCGTCTTCTCCACCCGGCCCCGCATCTCGGCCCGGGGTCCCCCGCCGAGGCCGGAGGGGTCGATCGGCGCCGCCTGGGCGGAGCGCTCGGGTTCGGCGCGAGGGGCCTCGGCGAGGCGGGTCCGGGCCCGGGACGCGTCCCGGCGGGCCCGCTCCCCGTCGAGGCGGAAGCGTCCCAGGGCGCTCTCCCGGTCGCTCCCCAGGTAGAGATCCCCCCCCACCCGGAGCGCCGAGGTGATCGGCGCGTAGGCGCCGTCGGGATCGTCTAGAGTCTGGACCGTCCGCCCCTCGCCGTCCAGAGCCATGACGATCCCGCGACGCTCCGGCCCGGCGCGGAGGGCCGGGGGGATCCGGAGGAGGATCCGGCGGAGGAAGGGGCGGGGCATAAGGGCGTCCAGGACGGCGGACCGGGGAGCGGCCAGGGCGAGCCAGAAGAGCCCGGCGGCATCGGCGGAGAGGCCGTCGGGAAAGCCGGGCAGGTTCGACCGCACGATGCGCGTCTCCCCCGCCCGGTCGCCCCGAAGCTCGACCCTGCGGAGGCGATAGGCTCCGGTCTCGGAGACGAGGAGGAAGGCGCCTCCCGGGTCCACGGCCACACCGTTGGCGAAGTGCAGGGAGTCGACGAGCACCGTGGTGCGCCCCGTCCCGGGGACGTGGGCGAGGAGCCGGCCCGTGGGACGGTGCTCGACCAGGGGTGCCAGGGCCGGACCGTCGGGGTGGGCCCAGGAGGCGTCGGTGAAGTAGACCGTGCCGTCGGGACCCACGGCCACTCCGTTCGTCCGCCCCAGGAGTCGTCCCCCCGCGGAGTCCGCGAGGAGCTCCACCGCACCGTCGGGGCCGACGGCGAGGAGCCCCCGGTCGAAGTCGGCCACCAGGAGCCGGCCCCGGCGGTCGAAGGCGAGTCCCAGCGGGCGCCCGCCGGTGTGGGCGACGGTCGCGGGCCGGGGCTCCCCGTCCCCGGGCGCGAGGCGCAGGATCCGTCCGTCCCGGGTGCCGGTGTAGATCCGGCCTTCTCCGTCCACGGCCACGGCCTCGGGACCCGCCGCGCCCCCGAGCTCGAGACGCTCGACCGGCGCCAGCCGCCGGCCCGGGGCGCCGGAGCCTTCGAGATCCGGCGTCTCCGGAGGTCGCCACGGCTCAGGGTCGATCCCGACCGGCCAGAAGAGGAGGTAGAGCCCCAGGGCGAGGAAGCCCACCGCAACGCCCGCCGCCAGCGACGCCCGGCTCTTCGGGGGCGGAGGCGGTGGGTGGCTCATGGAGAACGGGGTCGGCTGGACGGGGGTGGCACGGGTCGCTGGGGATCGGGGGATTCTACACCGTTCCGTCGACCTCCTCCACGGCTTCCTGGATCTCCCGCTGGGGCTGGACCATGCGCTCGAAGTTCCCCACCCACGCCTGCCAGATCAGCACGCCCCCGACCACGAAGAGCACGACGCCCGCTCCCCGCAGCGCCCGCCGGTACCAGGTGTGGCTGAGCTTCTCCCGGCCCGTGGCTACCGCCCACGCGATCAGCATCATCGTCCCCACGAAGCAGCCGAAGAAGGCCAGGAGGAAGACGATGCCATGGGCGGGGCTGACGTGCCATCGGTTCAGGAGGAGGGGCCCGGCGAAGAGGAACCAGAAGATCCAGGGCGCGGGCGCCAGGAGCCCGAAGGCGGCCACGCGGAGCAGGTGGCCCCGGACGGGCTTCATCTCGCCCTCTTCGGGGGTGGCGTCCCGGGCGTCCCGCTCCACCTTCCAGGCCATGTAGATGACCAGCACGCCCCCGGCGATCCCGATCCACTGGAGCACGTCCCGGGAGAGCCGGGTCAGGACGAAGAGGGAGGCCAGGAGGACGGGGATCTCGGTGGCCAGGGGGATGAGGGCGGTGCGGAGCCCGTCCCGGAGGCCCCGCTCCAGGGCGGTGGTGGCCACCAGGGCCAGGAAGGGCCCGGGGACCATCCCCGCGAAGAGGCCGAGGGCACACCCGATCAGGAACGATTCCATGGCGGCCCGAAGAGAAGGGAAGGGCCCCGGTATTTCAAGGGACCGGGGCCGTCCCTCAGAGGGCCACCGTGTAGCAGACCGCCTCGCCCTCCACGGCGACCACGCCGTCGTCCCGGGTCACCGTGGTCCGGAGCTTCGTGATCGGCTTGTCCTCCCGGACGTCCAGGACCTCCACGTCGCCGGTGATCGTGTCCCCCGGGCGCACGGGAGCCCGGAAGTCCCAGCTCACGTTGAGGAAGACGGTGCCCGGGCCGGGCAGCTCCTCGGCGACGACCGCGTTCAGGATCGCCGTGCTCACCCCTCCCTGGACGATGATCTCGCCGAAGCGGGAGGCCTCGGCCGCCTCCCGGTCGTAGTGGAGGGGGTTGCGGTCCCCGCTGATCTCGGTGAAGCGCTCGATGTCCTCGGCCCGGACGGTGCGGCTCAGGCTGGCGCGGTCGCCCACCCGGGGTGCGCCGTGGGGCCAGGCGGGCCGATCGGAGGGGTCGGACACGGGATCCCTCAGGCCGTCCCGGACCCGGAGACGGCGAGCCAGCGGAGGAGGTCGCCGGTGCCGGTGAAGTAGCGGAGGTCCTGGAAGGGGCCGGGCGAGGAAAGACTCGGATCGACGGCGGCCCCGCCGCCCAGGGCCAGGAGGTGGGGCCGGTCCGGATCGTAGTCCTCGGAGAGGCGGCGCACGCAGCGAAGCACGTCCGCCGGGGCCCGGAGGGGCGAGAAGGACACCCCGACGAGGGCGGCTCGGGTCTCCCGCTGGAGAGCGGTCCACTCCTCCATGGGAACGTCGGCGCCCAGGAACCGAACCCTCCACCCGGTCTCCTCCAGGGCGATCTGGACGCAGCGGGCGCCGAGGTCGTGGCGCTCCCCGTCCGCGCACCCGATCACGGCGACGGGCGCCCCGTCCTTCAACGCGCGCTCCCGGGACGTGCGATGTCGGAGGCAGTGCAGGGCCTCGCTCATCGTCTCCGAGAGGAGGTGCTCCTCGCCCACGCTCAGGCGGCCCTCCTCCCAGCGACGGCCCACCTCCCGCATGAAGTCCCGGACGCCCTCGTCGAAGAGCCGGGAGAGGTCGACCGTGGGCTGGCGACCGAGGTGGACGATCAGGTCGCCGATCGCCTCGAACTCCCCGGCCTCCAGCCATCCCACCGCCAGCGTCCGGGCCGGCCCGTAGTCGTCCCGGTCCGCCGCGGCCAGGGTCACCTCCCAGACCGCGCCTGCATCCTCGCCGAAGGCGTGCAGGGGCATGGCGATCCCCTCCTGCCGTGCCCGCAGCAGCGCCTCGCTCAGGGGGATTCGGCGGTGACCGCCCCGGGTGCGGCTGAAGCTGAGCCGCCCCCGGTCACACCAGCGCTTCACCGTGGACGGATGCACGTCGAAGAGCCGTCCGACTTCGGTCGTGCTGAGAACGGGGTCCGGGTCGATGGGGGTCGCGACCATGGGTACCGGAGCTCGGGACGCGTATCGGTGGTCCGCCGGAGCGTCGGCGCTCGGCGGACGGTCCCGGGGCCCTCCGGCGCCATCGACATGCAACCCCGAAGGTGGAGGGATTGTGCCCACCCTCTCCCGGCCCGTCGCCGGGTTCCGGACCTGCGGGGAGGGTCGCGCGTACCTGAAGACACGAGCGTCAGGGACATGTCTTCGGAAAGGATCCGACGATGGCCAGCGCAGGGAAGGACCCAGCCGCCCGCTTCTCCCGTCCTCCGATCCGGCGTCCGGCCGGGGTGGCCGTTCTGCTCGCCCTGGGGCTCGCCGCCTGCGGCGGGGAGGCCGGCGAGGCGAGCGGGGAGGGCGAGGAGGCCGAGTCGGCGGTGACCGACCGGATCGAGGAGGTCGGATTCCGCACCCCCGAGTCGGTCGTCCACGATCCAGCCGATGACGTCTACCTCGTCTCCAACGTCAACGGCGAGCCCACCGCCCGGGACGACGACGGCTTCATCTCCCGGGTGAGCCCGGACGGCTCGGTGGACTCCCTGAAGTGGGTGGACGGGGCGGCCGGCGACTTCACGCTCAACGCCCCCAAGGGGATGGCGATCGTGGGCGATTCCCTCTACGTGACGGACATCGACTGCGTCCGGGCCTTCGTCCGGTCCACCGGCGCCCACTCCCACGACGTCTGCTTCGAGGAAGCCACCTTCCTCAACGACCTCGCCGTGGACGAGAACGACGTCTTCTACGTGACGGACACGGGGACCGAGGAGACGCCCGGGGCGGTCTACCGCTTCACCGCGGACGGCAGCCGTGCCCGACTCGCCGAGGGCGAGATCCTGGGCGGGCCCAACGGGATCGCCTTCACGCCTCGGGGGCTCCTGGTGGTGAGCTTCGGGTCCGGGGAGATCTACCGGCTCAACGCCGCGGGGGAGCAGACCCCGGTGGCGCCCCGCTCCGACCGCCAGCTCGACGGGATCGTCTTCCGTGGCGACCAGAGCTTCTTCTTCTCGAGCTGGGGAGACTCGACCGTCTATCAGGTGGGAACCGACGGCGCGGTGTCCCGGATCGTGGAGAACGTGGCCGCTCCCGCGGACATCGGCTACGATCGGGGCCGGAGCCGGCTCCTGATCCCCCTCTTCCAGGACGACGCCGTGCTCTTCGCCGACGTCGAGCCCGAGGAGGGGGCCGCCGCCAGCTGACCCGACGCGGTCCCGCCGACCGGGGGCCGGCCCGGCGGAGCCCGTCGTGGCTCGCCGGACCGGCCCTTCCTATCTTCGGACCCGTGCCGCCAGCGTGCTGTCCTCGACCTGCCCCCCGGATCATGGCCGACGACGCCCTCGAAGATCGAATCCTGCGCCGAAACCGGGCGCTCCGGGAGATGCTCGAGCTGGCCCGGGGCGTGATCGCCGACGGAGTGGTGACGCCCGGAGAGGCCGCAGCGTTCCGCCGGTGGCTCGAGGACAACCCCGACATGACCGGGGTCTGGCCCTGCGATCTCCTGGTCCAGCGGCTTCGGTCGGTCTTCTCCGGGGACCGGGCGCAGAGGCGGGATCTGAGGCGGCTGCGGGAGGCGCTCCGGGAGATCGCCGGCGAAGCGGCGGGAGAGCGGGGCGAGTTCGGAAGGCTCCACGTCGGCGACGAGGGGAGGCGGGGTGACGACGGAGAGGCGTGACGGTGCCTGAGTCCGGGGGCGGCCACGACGCCCACGGCCTCTCTCGCTCCCACTACCGGCCCCGTACCGGGGCGGGCTGGACGGCCCTTCTCCTCTTCGGGCTCCTCATGGTCCTGGCCCAGCCCCCGGTGGTCCACGGGCTCGTGAACCGGATCGATCCCTGGGTCCTCGGGATGCCCTTCCTCTACGCCTACCTCCTGGTGGTCTACACGGCCCTCATCGCGGTGCTGGTGTGGGCGATGCACAGGGGTCTGTAGGGGAGGTGGGCGCCTCCATGTGCGATCGGGTCCCCGCCTCCACCCCGGGTGGGAAGATCGGGGCGGCCGGGGGACGCTGACATGGCCACCTGGGTCGTCGCCACCGGCCTGATCTTCTTCTACCTCCTGGTGACGATCGTCCTGGGGATCGTCGCCAACCGCCGCCTCAGCGTGGACATGGAGGACTTCCTCCTCTACGGCCGCAAGGCCGGGTTCGTGGTCCTCTACCTCACGGTGGTGGCCACCTACCACTCGGCCTTCGCCTTCCTGGGCTCCGGGGGCTTCTTCTACACCCACGGGATCGGCTTCTGGGCGGCCGGGGCGTGGACGGTGCTCACCGGGGCCGTGACCTACGTGCTCGGAAGCCGTATCTGGGCCCTGGGGAAGAAATTCGGCTACATGACGCCCGCCGACATGCTGGCCGACTTCTACGAGTCCGAGGCCGTGCGGGTGGTGGTGGCGGTGGTCTCGGTCCTCTTCACCATCCTCTACATCCAGGTCCAGGCCCAGGGGCTGGGCTACATCATCAACGTGGCCTCGGGCGGGCGGATCAGCTTCGAGCTGGGCACCCTGATCCTCCTGGTGGTGGCGGCGGCCTACCTCATGGCGGGAGGCCTGCGGGCCGTCTACTGGACCGACGTGGTCCAGGGCGTCTGGATGTACGTGGCGGTCTGGGCGGGAGCCCTCTACCTGGCCTTCGAGCTCTTCGGGGGGCCGGGGGAGCTCTTCCGCACCGTGGCCGCCGAGAGGCCGGACCTGCTGACCCTTCCCGGCCCCGAGGGCTTCTTCACGCCGGGGATGTGGTTCGGGATGACGATCGCCCTCTCCTTCGGAATCGTCCTCCAGCCGCACCTCTTCATCCGCTATTACACGGCCGTCTCGGGGCGGACGATCAAGTGGCTGGGCGCCACGACCCCGATCTACCTCATGACCCTCTTCATCCCCACCGCGCTCGTGGGGATGGGCGGAGCGGTGGCGATGCCGGGCCTCGAGGTGGCGGACCGGATCTTCCCCGAGCTCCTCTTCGCCCACGCGCCGGCCTGGCTCACGGGGCTGATCCTCGCCGGCGCCACCGCGGCGGCGATGAGCACGCTGGATTCGATCCTCCACTCCAACACCACGGTCCTCACCCGGGACGTCTATCAACGCTACGTGGCGCCCGAGGCCACCCAGGCCCACTACGTCCTGGTGGGTCGCCTGATCGTGGTGGCCCTCCTCGCCGTGGGCTACGTGCTCTCGGTGGGGACCTTCGAGTTCCTGGTGGTGCTCGTGACGCTCTCGGGGGCGGGGGCCCTCCAGCTCCTGCCCGGGGTGCTCGGCGTCTGCTTCCCCTCGAAGCGGCTCTACACCCGGACCGGGGTGCTGGCGGGGATCGGGGCGGGCCTGCTGGCCCTCTACCTGACCCTGGTGCTCTGGCCCAACGCCCTGGGGGTGCACGGGGCGATCTGGGGGCTGGGGGCCAACTTCGCCGCCGCGTGGACGGTGTCCCGCGTCACCCGGGCCCCGAGCCCCGAGACGGTGGGGCGGATCCACGGCGCGGTGGAGGCGTTCTGGTACGGCGGCGAGGAGCTGGAGCCCGCCGCGGTGGCGGCGCCTCCCGGGATGGAGGAAGGCTGAGGGCGGTCCTCGGGGTCCCGGGCTATCCGCTCCGGGCGGCCTTCCACAGCGCCCAGATCGGAAAGAGTATGCCCGCGGGCACGATGCCGATCGTCAGCAGGAGCAGTCGGGCTCGGGGCCCGAAGGCGGCCGCGGCCGCCATGGTGACGCCGGCCCACACCATCGTCGCGGCCCCCATCCTGAGCACCCCCCGCTTCAGCTCCGGGTCGTCGGTGGGAAGGCTCACGAGAACGAGTCCTTCGTCGGACTCTCCCAGCCGCACCATCCAGCGTCCGGTCCACGCCAGCAAGCCGCCCATCACCAGGAAGGCCAGGGCCGTGACATCCATGGGAAGGGGCCAGCCCAGGTAGCTCGCCAGGATCAGGCCGTGGAGGATCGCCCAAGCGATCGTCAGGCCCAGGATCAGGGCGTCGAGGAAGCGGTCGGCCGCCGCCCGCTCCTCCAGGTCCATGATTCTCCGAATCCCGACGAGGAATCCCCACATCCCGAGGCCCACCAGGGGAAGCGCGAAGACACCCACCCAGGGGCTGGCCCACCCGTCGGGCTCTCCGGCCACGTTCCAGTGGATCGGCACCCGGTCGGGGAGGGTCGGGAGGGCCAGGGCTCCGGACCCGAAGAGGAGCACGATCAGGGCGAAGGCGGTCCGGCGCGCGTTCACCGTTCTGGACTCCGCTCCTTCACCTTCCGGTGAGCCCGCCAGAGGATGGCGGCCAGGAGGATCGTGCCGACCGCCCCCACCGCCGCCGGGTACCGTCCCATGAGCAGGGAGATCCCGGTCCCCGACGCGGTGAAGACGAAGGCGCCGGGGAGGATGCCGACGGCGGTAGTCCAGAGGAAGGTCCGGCGGGAGAGGGCCGTGAGCCCCGCCCCCCAATTCACGGCGGTGAAGGCGACGACGGGCACGAACCGGGCCGCAAGCAGACCGCTCCAGCCCGCCTCACGCGCGATGCGGTCGATCTTCTCCAGGGTCGCCGAGGACGCCATCCGCTCCGCCACGGGCCGTCCCAGGGTCCGGGCCAGCTCGAAGCTGATCGCGGCCCCGAGAAGACCCCCGCTCCAGGTTACGGCGGTGCCCACCACGGGGCCGAAGACGATCCCGTTCACCATGGCCGGAGCCTCGGCGGGAATGGGGAGGATCGCCACGACAGCCATCAGCAGGGGTGCCGCCACGTACGCGGCGGGACCCATGGCGTCCAGGGCGAGCAGGAGATCGGAGAGCGTTCCTTCCACGGGGAGACGATAAGGCGGAGGGCGGCGTCGGGCCATCGATCCCCGGCCCGTCCCGGCTTGCGTGCCTCCCGGAGGCCCCCGAGCTTGGCTCCACGCGGTCATCGCGGGCCGGGCCTCGCCTTCCCGCGGGACCCTTCCGCCGCCACCTCGCGAGGAGGAGCGCCCGTGCAGGAGCTCACAGACGCCGAGCTCGACGCCTACATCCTCGCCCGCCTCGAGGCTCTGGGGGTGGACCTGGGCGTCCTCCCGGAAGAGGAAGAAGACGCGCCCGCGGACCGCAGGCGGATCCTCCGTTCGGCCCGACGCTTCCTGCGGAGCACGCCCCCGGCGCTCGCCGATTTCGAGATCGACCCCCAGGAGGTCCCCCCGATCATGTATCCTGCGGAGTTCCGGGGTCGAACCCGAGAGGAGGACTAGGGTGGGCGCCCACCGGGAGGGACCCGGGGGAGGAGACTCCCGGGCGGAGGCTCCGCCGCCCTCGGACCGCACGGTGGACCGGCGCCTCTTCCTCCGGCGCATGGCCGCCCTCACGGCGGCGGCTTCGTCCGGGGCCGCCCTCCCCGGCGGGCTCGGGGCCGCGCCGATCCGGCGCCCGGAGCTCTCGTCGGCCAGCGTCGCGCCGGCGCCCCAGAGCCCGCCCGCCGACCCCGCCGACCTCACCCTCTCCCAGGCGTCCGCGCTCATCCGGGACGGGGAGCTGGCTCCCCTGGACCTCGTCGAGGCCTACCTCGAGCGGATCGAGCGCCTCGACGACGTCTACCTCGCCTTCAACACCGTCGTGGGCGAGCGGGCCCGGGCCGAGGCCCGGCGCATGGCCCGGGCGCCGTGGAGAGGTCCCCTCCACGGAATTCCCCTGGCGATGAAGGACAACTTCTACACTGCCGGCGTCCGGACCTCGGCGAACTCCTACATCTTCCAGGACTTCGTGCCCGAGTGGGACGCCACCGCCTGGGCCCGCCTGCGGGAGGCCGGAGCGATCCTCCTGGGGAAGACCCAGATGGGACCCCTGGCCACCTCCCGGGCCACCACCCCCGACGGCGAGAGGACGACCGTGAACGCGTGGTCGCCGGGGGACCCGTCGGTGAGCCCCGGGGGCTCGTCCAGCGGCTCGGCCACCGCCGTGGCGGCGCGGATGGCCGCGGGCGCAACCGGGACCCAGACGGGCGGCTCGATCACGAACCCCTCCTCCGAGCAGGGGCTCACGGGCATCAAGCCCACCATGGGTCGCGTCTCTCTCCGGGGGATCATCCCCCTCACCTACACCCGGGACCATCCGGGCCCGATCGCCCGGGACGCCATGGACGCCGCCGTGCTCCTCCAGACGATGGCCGGCCCCGACCCGGACGACCCCCGCACCGTGGGACTTCCTCCGGTTGCCGACTACGTGCGGGCGGCGACCCCCGTGCGCCGGAACGGCGGTCCGGGTCTGCGCTGGCCGACGACGATCGGCGTCGTTCCCGGGTATCTCGAAGTGGAGGAGCCCGAGGTTCCCGACCCGGAGGAGCTCCAGCAGATGGACGCCGAGGAGCGCCGCGAGCGGGAGCAGCGCCGTCGCCGGGAGCGGATCCAGGCGGCGGAGGCGGTGGCCGCCCGCCGGCGCATGCTCGAGACCTTCGAAGAGCTCGGCGCCCGGGTGGTGGAGGTCGACCACCCCACCGACTGGGAGACCCTCACGAGCCGGGAGTTCAACAACGTCCGCCTCCCGGAGCGCTCGGAGCCCTTCCTGGAGGTGCTGCGGGACGACGTGCGCAAGTTCGGCGTCTCCCTCTCCCCCTGGATCAACGGGCTCCTCCTCCCCGGCGCCGAGTACCTCCGCGGACAGCGCGCGAAGCTCGTCCTCCTCCGCAGGGTGCTGGACGAGGTCTTCTCGGCGTGCGACGTCGTGGTCCAGACGCGACCCTTCCCCTTCGACATGATCGGCCTCCCCCTGCTGGCCTTTCCCATCGGCTTCGAGGATCGCTCGCTCGGATCGAACCGGCCCCTCGCCGGGATGCTGGGGGGACTGCCCTACGCCGAGGACCGGCTCCTCTCCCTGGCGGCGGCCTTCCAGGCGGTGACCGACTTCCACCGGAGGCGCCCCGGCGATCCGGACGACGCGCCGCCCCCGCAGCGCATCTCCCCGGAGCGGGCCCGTCCCCCCTGGGGATCGCCCGAGGGAGGAGGGAGCGGAGGCGCCCGAGGAGCTCTCGGTCGCGGACGGATCGACCTGGATGAGGTGATGGAGCGGGGCGAGTGACCGACGATCCGGACGCGGGAGATCCTCCGGGCCCCGACAAAGCTGCGCGGGACCTCGGAGATCGTCCCTGGCTCCAGCGGGAGGGGTGGGCGCGTGGGCGGGTCCGCTCAGGGAATCGGGGGGAGCTCTTCCGCATCTGGTTCGCCGCACTGGTCTGGGGCGCGCTCACCGCACCCCTGGCGTGGGTCGTCTTTCCCGAGCAGTGGGAGGAGGGTACGGCGTGGGCCTGGGCGGTTCTCGCCTTCGCCCTCCTCGGCGTCTGGATCCTTGTTCAGGCCCTGCGGACGACGCTGATCTGGAGACGGTTCGGGAGGCTCGTCCTGGAGCTGGACCCCTTTCCCGGCTCTCCGGGCGGCGACGTGGGAGGATCGGTGGTGGTGCCGTTGCGGACCCACGGGCGACCGGAGTTCCGGGTAACCCTCTCCTGCGTGCTCAGCGAGGTGCGGGGCGGCCGGAATCGGACCCGCTGGGAGACGGTGGAGTGGACCCGGAGCGGAGTCCCCCGCGTCGAGCCCGCCTCGGACGGCACCCGTCTCCGCTTCACCTTCCGGGTTCCCGAGGATCTGCCGACCACCGGAGCGCCCTCGGAGCGGTATCACCGGTGGATGGTGCGCCTCACGGGAGAGGTGCCGGGGGTGGATCTGGACACGACCTTCGAGGTGCCGGTCTACGGGCCGGGGGCGCCCCGTCTGGCGGAGGATCCGGCCCCGGTGGAGGAGCTCGAGGCATCGGGGCGGGAGCTTCCCCGGTCGGTGGTG
>JABAHQ010002437.1_pt3 | contig 40285 bp, 36 predicted proteins | sample 7062091 | NCBI WGS metagenome assembly JABAHQ01 (sample SAMN14534359, study PRJNA622989) | marine sediment metagenome | biome: marine biome [ENVO:00000428]; feature: marine pelagic biome [ENVO:01000023]; material: deep marine sediment [ENVO:00002113] | place: India: Gulf of Kutch | collected... | reverse complement strand
GATATGGTTGTAGAAAATCCATTGAAATCCTTTTCTGTTTATGGTTCATTGATGACCTGAATTACTTCTCCGTTTGTGTTCCGAATGTTAATGGTCGGAGAGAATCTTCCCGGTAAGGTATGTGTCCCACAGGCATTGCAGGGATCATAAGCGCGGAAAGCCATCTCAACCATATTTAAAATGCCATCGTCCGTTTTACCGTTTTTGATCAATCCCCTGGCAGCTTTATCAACCGACATGGCCATTCTGGCTGCATTATTCTGAGTCGCCACCAACAAATTCGCCATGGTTATCAATCCTTTTTCATCGGTCTGATAATGATGATAAAGCGTGCCGCGAGGCGCTTCTACCACACCAATTCCCTCGGTAGGCGTTTCACTCGGCACAACCCTGATTTTCTTGGAGGTGATTTCTTCATCTTTTGCCAGTTCCTGAAATCGCTCCGCGGCGTAGATGATTTCGATAACCCGCGCCCAGTGGGTGGCTAACGTATGATGCACCGGCTTACCGCCCAGCGTCTCCAGGTACTCTTCGTATGCTTCCTGAGCTTTCGGTGTCGCCATTGAATCGGCCGCATTTAGTCGCGCCAGTGGAGCGACCGCGTAAATTCCGGATTCAGCGCCGTCGGTAAATCCTTTCCAGCCAACATCTTTCAAATATAAAAATTTGATGTAAGTCCAGGGTTCCACATGTTCGGCGAGATAGTTTTGGTATTCATTGGCCTTAAAGCGGCAATGTTCTTTTCCTTCCGGATCCACCACGCGAATGTCGCCATCATAAAAGTTCACCCGGTTTTGATCGTCCATCAACCCCATATAATAGGTTTTATGGGTATAGGTATCGGAAGTGATCAAGTCCACATAATCCTGATTGGCAAGAACAATATCCTTAAACGCCTGCAGAGTAAACATGGCGAAATCAACACAATTTTCGGCCGTCCTGGTAAACCGCTCCTGGTCTTCTTTGCGGAGTCCTTTGACAACGCCACCCGGCAACGCCCACACCGGGTGAATTACCTTTCCGGTCAAGAAAGTCATTAGTTCCCGAACTTCTTTACGGATGCCGATTACTTTCTTTCCGGTTTCCTGACCCACCTTGCCGATTACTCCCAGTACATTGCGTTCCGCTTTTGGCGCTGATGGGCCTACAATAAAATCGGGACCGCCCAGAACGTAGAAATGCAGAGTATGATCCTCAAACATAAACATGTTGTAAAGCATTTCACGTAGTCTCTTTGCCGCAGGCGGTGGGTCTACATGGAACAAGTCGTCACAGGTTTTGGCGGAGGCCATGTGGTGCGCAGTGGGACAAACTCCACAAATCCTGGCGGTAATTTGTGGCATCAGTTCCGCATGTTTCCCTTTACTGAACATCTCAAATCCCCGTAATTCCGGGATGGAAAAATAGGCTTTTTCGACTTCGCCCTTATCATCCATAAAAATTTCAATTTTCCCATGTCCTTCCAAACGGGTGATTGGATCAATTTGGATCATTTTGCCCATATTTAGGTTCCTCTCAATTTATGCTTGCTTTTCTGATTTTCCGTTTGTCGGAAACCGCCTGAATAAAAGTGATTTGGGTAATGAATACATATAAAATGTGCCTAACGGATCGGGAATTCCACGATCGATGATGCTCTCAATGTCTTGCTCATTATTGGAATCGATTAATGAGGCAACGAATGACAGTGCCGTGGCGCCATAGTCTTTGACCCCATCGAGGGGACCGAAGCATCCGGTGCAGGGGCTATTGCCTTTAATACACAAGGCGCCACAACCGCCGCGCGTGACCGGGCCCAAACAGACCAGTCCTTGCAGCAACAGACATTTTTCAGGATCGACTTCTTCAACTTCATAGGTACGTTTCAGGTCTTTCAGGCGAATGCCTTCATCCGGTTTGGTCTCATTCAAATCGCATTCATCACAGAGCGATTTGGTAGAGGCCAGCACCGATCCTTTGGGCGGCAGTTCACCGGATAACAACGTCATCACCGCATTTTTGACCACCTGAGGCGGCGGCGCGCATCCCGGCACATAATAATCCACATCAATCACCTGATCCAGCGCGCGAACGTCTTCGTAAAATTCGGGGAGTTCGAAGCCCAGTTGTTTTTCCACATATTCCCAATCGGGGACGGTTTTTTCCGGATTATCTACAATGGGGCCGGTTTGATAGTAGTAGTCGAAAATATTCTCTTTTTCTTCCGTATTGGCCAGTCCGGGAACGCCGCCCATGTGTGCGCAGGAGCCAAATGCGATCACCAACTGCGATTTCTTTCGCAATAGATTGACCATATCCTTTTGTTCCGACAGTCTGACCGCCCCATTGATGAAAACAGCCAGCATTTCGCCGTCGGCCATATTTTCGATATCCTTGCGTTTAAAATCCATAGCCACCGGCCAGAAAACCACGTCGACCTTTTCGGTAACAGTCAGGATATCCTCGGCAAGGTCCACCACCGCTTCCTCACAACCTCCGCAGGAAGCACACCAATAAAATCCAACCTTAGGTTTATCCATAGTTATCCCTCCTCCACATAGGAAGGTTCTTCGGTTTTATGTTCTTTAGGTATTTCGGGCATGGTGAAGGCCGGTATCTTATCTTTAAGACCCAGTGGTCCCAACTCGCGGAGTTCTTCGGTAAATTCATTGACCACCTTTTTGAGTTTATCCGCTTCGGAACCGGATATCCACTCCAGGCGGAGCCGTCTCTCATCAATTCCAAATTGTTTAATCATTTTCGTTAAGAGCACATAGCGACGCAGGGTTTTATAATTGCCTTCAATATAGTGGCAGTCACCCGGGTGACATCCGCCGAGCAACACGCCGTCGGCCCCATTTTTAAACGCCCAGAGGACAAACTCCGGATGGACCCGTCCCGAACACATTACACGGGCAATCCGCAGATTATGCGAATATTGCATCCTGGAAATACCGGCCAGATCAGCCGCCAGATAGGTACACCAGTTACAGAAAATTCCGGCGATTTTAGGTTCGAACTTTTCTTCCATCATATTCCTCCGTTAAAAACTGCCAGATTCAACAATTAAATGTGAAAAATCAGACAACATTTTTTGGGTCGATTTTATTTATGTAAGCAGTTGCTTAAACCATCAAAAGTCCTTCGATTTCAGCAAAAACTTGTTCGTCCTCAAACAGTTGTTGCGAAATTGCCTTGGACGGACAGGTGCCGACACAAACACCACACCCCTTACATAACGCCTCGTTGATGTGTGCGACTTCTTTTTCATGATCGAAGGCAATGGCAGTGTAGGGACACATGGCAATGCAGACGTGGCAGCCGGAACACCTTTCTTCATCCACCGAGGCGACATTGGGCTCCATTTCGATATACCCTCTGTCGATCATGGACATGGCTTCCGCTGCCGCGCCCTGTGCCTGGGCAACCGTGTCCGGGATATCCTTAGGTCCCTGACAGGCCCCGGCAATAAAAATTCCATCGGTATAAGTCGATACAGGTGCGAGTTTGGGATGGCGTTCTAAAAACCACCCTTCTTTTGAACAGGAAAGATTGAATTTTCGGCGGACTTCATCGGCATCGGTTTGCGGTTCCAGTCCCACAGACAAAACCACCATATCAACCGGAATTCGTCTGACTACTCCGATCAATGTATCTTCAGCCCGAATGACCAACTTTCCTTCCTCTTCTTTGGTCATGGCCCAGTCGGTAACCTCGGCAACCTTGCCGCGAATGAAGTGCACGCCTTCTTCCAATAACTTGTCATAAAATTCTTCATAGCCCTTGCCGGGAGTTCGCATGTCAATGTAGAAGTTGTAAACTTCGGCGCCGGTGCGTTCCTTCAACAAGTGAGCTAATTTCAGAGAATACATGCAGCAAACTTTGGAGCACCAGCTATGATAATTTTTATCCCGCGAGCCCACACAATGGATAATGCCCACCGATTTGGGTTTCTCGCCGTTTCGCATAACAATTTCTCCGCCGGTGGGACCGGAGGCGTTGACCAGGCGTTCGATCTCCAATGAGGTGTAAACATTGGGATATTTTGCGTAGCCATATTCCGGCATGCGGCTGACATCAAATGTTTTAAAACCCGTAGTCATGATGGCAGATCCCACCTCTAACTCGATAATCTTTTCCTTCTGGTTAAAGTCGATCGCTTTTCTGCCGGCTACATCTGCACATGCCTGTACACAGGTTTTTTTACACTTGTGAGTTTTAAACTCAATACAGGTGTCCGGGTCGATGACCGCGACCAACGGAATAGACTGTGGAAAAGGGATATAAACCGGTTTTCTTTTTCCGATGCCTTCGTCAAATTCCGAGTCAAATTTGGGCTTTTTGAAGATACAATGTTCCACACAGGCATAGCAACCAATGCATTCATCCTCAATAATGTAGCGTGGCTTTTTCTTTACTTTAACTTTGAAGTTCCCCACATAGCCATCCACCTCCATCACTTCGGCATAGGTAATCAGGTTGATATTGGGGTGATCTTTCACCGCATTCATTTTTGGAGTAAGGATACAGGAGGAGCAATCCAGGGTGGGAAAGGTTTTATCGAATTTAGCCATGTGGCCGCCAATGGTCGGCTCGCGCTCGACCAGGTGAACTTTTTTCCCGGAATCTGCCATTACCAATGCCGCGGTAATTCCGGCGATGCCTGCCCCAACAATTAATACATCAGGATTGACATTTTCCTTTTTGGGTTGTAAGGGCTTGTGGAATTTTACTCGATAGACCGCCGCTTCCACGATGGCTTTGGCTTTTTCGGTGGCTTCTCCGTTGTCTCCGGTAACCCAGGAAACCTGTTCGCGGATATTGGCCATGTGGAAAAGATAGGGATTTTCTCCGCCTTCCAGGGTTGCTTTGCGAAATGTCTCTTCATGAAGGTGGGGCGAACAGGAAGCGACAATGATCCGGTTAATACCAAGTTTTTTAATATCATCTTTAATCAGGGTTTGTCCCGGATCTGCACACATATATTTATAATCGCGGGCAACCGTCACCCCCGGAAGCGTCTGGGCATATTCCACTACATCCGAAACATTGACTTTACTACCGATGTTGGTCCCGCAATGGCAGACATAAACGCCGATTTTAGGTATTTGATTGTTGCTTGATCCCATGAGTCCTCCTTATCCTATCACATTAAGAAATTCGTTAGCGGGGATGATGAGCTGATTGAAGCCCAATTTATCTGTTTCGATACCCAGTGCATATCCGAGAAGCTGGGTGAAATACAGAATGGGAATGTTAAATTTTTCATTGTAGATTTTCTGAACTTTCTTTTGATAGGCATCAAGATTAAATTGGCAGAGGGGGCAAAGGGTGACAATGCCATGCACGCCCTTCTTTTTGGCTTCTTTAAGTAAGATGTGCACCAATCTCATGCCCACAGCTTCGATGGTGCCGGTTAAGGATCCCCCACAGCACTTGGTTTTTAAAGAATGATCGACCACCTCACAGCCCAGAGCGGTTAATAAATGATCCATGCTAAGGGGATACCAGGGATCATCGAAGGCATTGGTCGGTCGAACGATCAGGCAGCCGTAATAAGGAAAAATTCGTGATCCGTTGAGTTTATGCACCATCACTTCTTTAATGTTATCGATCCCATAATCATTTACCAGAACATCCAGGGGATGTCGAATTTGCACTCTTTTTCCGTGTAACTTTAGGCCGGCGTTTGCCAGCGCACCGCGTATCTGTTTCCCCAGTTCAGGATATTCACTGATTTGTTTCTGAGCTTTGTTCAACACCATATAACAAGCGCTGCAGGGGGCAATTATATCCTGCTCGTGATCTTCGGCGATCGCAATATTCCTGGAAGCCATCGCCATTGCTTCTTTGTTATCAACCGACATATAAGTGGTCGCCCCGCAGCAGTTCCAGTCCGGTAATTCTTTTAGCGGTATTTGCAGTTTTTCAAAACTTGCCAAAAGGGATTTCTCATAAAAATTCGCCTGTCCCTTTAATGAGCAGCCGGGATAATATAGATATTCCATTTACGATACCTCCTTCAGCCCGGACATTATCTGGCTGAGTTCTTTTTTGTTTTGGATCGATTCTGATTTCAGGGGCATGCGTTTTCGAGTGATCAGGTCCAGCCCCATTGGCGCCAGTGAAAAGAGTTTGAAGAAGGAAGTTTTTAAGTAGAGGGAGAGAACCAGTCGCAATTCCGAGCTCCGCCCTTTCTTTTTGACCATAGTGAAGAATGATTTGGCGAGCACGGGAACCGGAAAGCCCCTGGGGTAGCGTTTCTCTTCGATGGCCATCCGCTTGAGACTATACATAATGTCCGTAATCTTAATATTCTCCGGACAATGCACTGAACAGGAATAACAGGAAGCACAAAACCAGATAGTGTTTGAAGCCAGGACTTCATCTTTAAATCCGGCTCTTACCATCGCAATAATCCGTCGCGGTGGGTAATCCATATAAATGGATAGCGGACAGGTAGCAGAGCACATCCCACACTGGATGCAGCTCTTCAAGTTTTCACCCCCTTCAATTTCCATTACTTGTTTTGGGAATTGGGGGTCTAACTCAGCTTCGTATTTAATCGTTCTCTGGAGTTGTTGCATTGTGAGCCTCACAGTTGGTGATAATTTTCACAAGCTTAAATAAAAAAAATTGTTTCTGATATACCTATCTCATAAACGTCACCTTGCATATAAAGTTTAGTTTAGACAACTGCATTAAACAATGATCTTGGTCAGTTAAAAATATGATTTTTATCAGGTGGGCAATTTTATCGCTAAATTCTACAAAATGATAAACTATATCTCATCACCCTCGTCATTTCCTAACCTCAATCCCTACCGTTCCCTGCCATCCGGAAAAACTTCGGTCGTCCAATATTACATTGTCATTGAAATAGCCGATTTTAAAGAACAGCTCGTTGTTATGGCGGATTTCTTTTTCCACTTTAACATAAATGCTGTTTTCCGTTGATAAAGGAGCGAAGACCAGCCGGGTGTCGATATCTTCTGATAAGCTAATCTCCCGGAAGTAATAATCCGTCAAGAAGAAGATTGACCAATTATCGCTCAACAGCTTTCCAAATAAAAGACGAACCCGATGCTCATGGGAAAATTCCTGCACAAGCTGTGAATCATGGATTAAGAAGCGATAAGTTCCGCTCAGGACCATCTTCTTCTTATGCTCTACTGTTATTTCCGGCCCCACTCGAATTCCATGATTGCTGCTTGATCCTGCAGACAGATTTTGCCGAGTCGAGAGATAAAAATTTTCCAGGTGAATCCCTAGACTGATTTTGTCAAACGCAGATATAGATCGCTGCCATCTCAGGATAAATCGAAAATCATCCAGGTTGTTCTGTAACCGATTTTCAATGTTTCTCAAAATATAATCAAGGTGAAAAATTAACGCGGTTCCTGCCCGATATGCCCAGAAGCCCTGAGCGCCAAACTGGAACGTATCGAGTACAAAATCAAGTTGGTTGAGGTTTAATTGATATCGTTCATAATCGGTAATAAAACCCCAATTAAAATTGGTGTACCGGCGCAAATACTGACCGTTAAAATTTATTCTACTTAATCCGGCTGTCGATTCAGCCAGATACAATTCTGGTCGCAGCCGAGCTGAGACAGACCAGTAGTACTGCCGTGTCGCAGATGAATATTTTGAGGTGCCATCGAATCTGGTTAGCGCGAAAGTACGATTATTGCTGATTGATGAAGGGGCTCGATAAATACCACCTTCGAAGATGAGTTTGTAATCAAACGTGCTCGGGTTAATCGAGGTAATGACGAAGAACTGAAGCCCGAATAGCAGAAGCAATGTCCGTATGAATATCATGCATGATGTTACAGAGCTTTGATTTTAAATTAAAGGGAAAAGTTAAATTTCAAATTACCGGTTTTTCTCCAGTTTTTGACGGATCAAGGTTTGAAAGTCACTTAATCGCTTTTCAGCTTCTTTCAAAAGGTCCAAATATTCTGCCAGGGAAAGACGGATTTGGGGCAAATCGCTGTTGAATTCTTTGGTTACGGAAAAATTACTTACGCCATCGATTTTTAATTGGTATAATAACCGCCCGGAAGTCTCTACATGCGTAGGTGAATTGCTTGCTGCATCTGCTGCTTGGGTAGATTGTCCGGTTGGTCCCTGAAAATTTCTCTCTGATTCAGTCGCAAAATTGTCTGATTGTGATAATACCCCAAAGTAGGTGCCTTCTACTTCTTGCACAAAGTCTTCCGTTTCGCTTTCCAATCGGACTATATCCTGCAGTTCTTCGCGATTTTTACTGATGTGAGTGAGATGATCGTTGATATCCGCCAGGGCATTTTGGAGGTATTCCCTTGCGATAGCTCTTTCCAGGGAGTCTGCTGTGGCCGATAAGCTTATTTGCTGAATCTTGTTTGGTTCAAAGGAAAGTGCTTTGAATGCCGGTGAATACTGCAAATATTTTTCAGTATAAAAGATAATTTCTTGGTTTAAATCTGCTTGCTTGATTTTTCCCGATCCTGATTTTTCCACCTGTTGCAGCGAATCAATAATGGACGAATATCTTTGCGCCAGTTGAAATTGTATTTTGCCCAGGTCTTTTCGCAACGTAGCAATGCGTGCTTGCTTTTTATTGATCTGTTCGCTAATCGGGAGACTGGCTGACATTAATTTTCTAATTTTGCCTTTGTCACTATCAGATACCCCTTTAATACTATCTATTCTGGCTACCTGATTTTCCAACAGCACATTAAGTGAATCCAGCTCTTGTTGTTCGTCTTTGATTTGCCGTTCCAGGCTTTGGGCCTGCTTCTCCATTTGCGTAACATTCTGTGCCTGTAGCCCGCTCAAGCAGATCAACAGCAGAGCAATTTTGTGAAATTTGATCATATGATGTCCTTCAAATAAGTTCCCTTCTCGTTCCAAGCTCCAGCTTTTCGCTAAAGCGGTGCATTTAAACGAAATTTGTTATCCATGAATACACATAAATTTATTAACTGAAGAAGCTGGAGCTTCTTTTGCAGCCTCCTTCCAAACCGGAGCTTGGAAGGAGGGGTCCTCCGTCCCGGACTTAAAGCTACAATCACAGCAATCCATATTTCTCCAGCTTGTAATAGAGCGTGCTGGTGCGGATACCCAACAATTTAGCTGCCTGATTCTTGACGCCATCTGCTTTCTTCATTGCGTGTAAAATTAAATTTCGTTCAAATGCGTTTACCGCTTCTTCCAATGGCAAGTTTTGGTAATCGCTTGCAGCGGAAAATGTGCCGCCCCCCAGATGAGCCGAGATTAACTGGGGTTCGATTTCCGGTCCGGGCGAAATTACCTGTAATCGCTCTATTAGATTTTCTAACTCGCGAATATTACCGGGCCAGGAATATTGAAGCAGAAGTTTTATCCCTGCATCTGAAATTTTTTTTGCCGGCTGTGCCCCTTGACGCTTATGGAGAAAATGATCGACCAAAGCGGGAATATCTTCCTTGCGTTCCCGCAATGGCGGCAGTTTCATTGGAATAACACTTAGCCGATAATAAAGGTCTTCCCGAAAATCTCCTTTCATCACCATCGATTTTAAATTGCGATGGGTGGCACAGATAACTCGCACGTCTACCGAAATGGTTTCTTCCCCGCCGACCCGCTCAAAATCGCCTTCCTGCAACACTCGCAATAAATTTACCTGCATGGCCGGTGAGATATCGCCGATTTCATCCAGAAAAAGGGTTCCGCCATCCGCTAATTCAAAGCGGCCTTTTTTGCGCCGCACCGCTCCGGTAAATGCGCCTTTCTCATGTCCGAACAGTTCACTTTCTAACAGGTTGTCATTTAAGGCGCCACAATTAACTTTAATGAACGGTTTCGCCGCACGGGAACTCTGCCGATGAATTGCCCGTGCCACCAATTCCTTCCCGGTTCCGCTCTCTCCTTCAATTAAGATGGTACTGTCCTCCTTAGCCACCCGTTGCAGTAATCCAAACAGTTGCTGCATGGGAGTAGAGTGGCCGATCATATCTTCAAAGAATTCTTCCTGAAGGAGTCGGTTTTGCTCCAGTAATTGATCGAGAGTTTTGGATTGTTGGGCCTTTTCCCAGACCTTTTTCACTCGTACCCGCAGTTCATCGGCGGAAAAAGGCTTGGTCAAAAAATCGGCTGCGCCTAACTGCATTGCCTTCACGGCGACCTCTACAGTTCCGTAGGCAGAGACCATCAATACTTCTGTTTCAGGTTGAATTTCTTTAAGGGCTTGCAGTAATTCGATGCCATCCATCGGTTCCATTTTCAGATCCGCTACCACCAGCGGAACCGGTTGACGACGAAAGAAATTTAATCCTTTCTGGGCATTGGCAAATTCAAACACTTCGTAACCTGCCCGCCGGAGGCTTTCCACCATCCCCAGACGCATGGTATCATTATCTTCAACAATCATGAGTTGAGCCGATTTCATAACCGCTACCTATTTATTGTTTTTGATAATCGTAAATGCACAACCTTGATTTTGATTATTCCTCACTGAAATTTTGGCCTGATTTTCTTCACAAAGTTTTTTGCAGACTGCTAATCCCAGGCCGGTGCCATTGACACGGGTAGTAAAAAATGGTTCGAAAATATCCTGCAGTTCATTTTCCGGAATTCCGGGACCATCATCAACAATCGTAATCGTGGTTTCGGCTCTATTACGGGAGGAATTAATTTTAATTGCACCGTCATCTCCAATCATCTCCAGGCTGTTGGAGACTAAATTCATCATGATCTGACGGAGATGATGGCGATCGAACCAGATTTTTCCTTCGCTTTCATTATAAACCAGTTGAACATTTTTCTGGTCGATTCGGTTTTGAAAAATTCCGTTAATCTCAGCAGCTAACTCTTTGATTGGCACCCATTCCGGAGTTGGAGTGGCCGGTCGGCTAAAATTTAAATAGGAAGTTATCAGCGTTTTTAATCCGGTGACTTCATCCAATATTTTCCGGATGTATTCTGTTTTGCCTCCTTTGGCCACTAAATCTTCTTTGACCAATCCGGCCAATAATTCAATGCCGCCCAGTGGATTACGAATCTCATGGGCAATTTGGGCCAGCATCTTTTCTTTCTCCCGATGATGTTGAGCTAAATCATGCCGCATCTTGTCCATTGCCTCTGCCAAAATAGACAGCTCTCCTTTAATTGATAGTGGAAGCGATGTTGAAAAATTGCCCTCTCCCAGCGAGCGGCTGAAATTTACCAGTTTGTCCACCGGTTTGGCAAGGGTGCGCGCAAGCAACCACCCTGACACAATCGCCAGAGCAACCCCGCTTAAACCGATTCCCCAAAACAGCAGGGATAGCGATTCCACTTCCGCCAACCGACTGGCATTTTCGCGTATGCCCAGCCAATAACGTTTGTCCAGCCGATAAAATCCCCATAAATACCATTGTCCGTTATCAGCCTGGAACGGCAAAGAGGTGGTTGCCTTATCGATTTTCAGGGATTCGATCTCACGTCGATTCAATCGCAATCGGGAGTCATGCCGGGTTGCAATTGACTGTGTATCGGTCTGGACGAGAATGTTGTAATCGGCATCGAAAATAAATGCATTGGGTAGAGACATTCCTTTTGCCTGGTTGAGCAGCGTTTCGCGATAGTACTCAGAGGCCAAACTTTGCGGTCGTTCCTCTTCCAGAAAACTGAGATAACGAGGAGATAGATCCTTAGCGATCAACTGAGTAAGCAACTGAGTTTGATCGGATATCTGTTTGAGGTATATCTCTCTTACAGATACATAGCCAATCCGCGAGATGATTATCACCAAAATTGCGGTTAGCGCACTAAAGGTGATTATGATTTTAGTTTTGAAACTCACCCAATGGACCTACATCATTCGATTTTTTCAAGTTTCACTTCATCAAACAGGATTTTCCAGGTAACAACTTCAGTCGTCCCGGCTGATAATTTAATCCAAATTTGATCTCCGGGCTGCAGATAAAGTGAATCGGTTACGGACATCGTTGTCCAGCCTTCCACGTTAAATGTGGCAACTTTTTTCTTGATATATTCGGTTCCCGAACAATAGCCCAGCATCAGACTACCTTTGCCATTATGAATATTTTTAACGCAGGCAGTCAATCGATAGATTCCCGGACCTGTTTCGCCGTTAACACATCGTTCCGCAAATCCTTCCTGTGGCACCCACCCCGGTTTTAGTTCAAGCGCCCAGCCTCCGCCATCCTCCGGTGTGTCTTCATTAAATGACGCTAAAGCCACATTCCAACTTTCGTGTGTGGGCTGGTCATCTTTTTCAAAACTTTCCTGAAAAAGAATGTTGGAGTCATCATGCCCGGACACTTTTGAACCGTTTTCAATACAGGCTGCAATGCCCACCAATAGTAAAAGAATTGTAAAAGGCCCTGCGCTTTTTCTCATATACATATATTTCCGGATCATGTAATACATTGTCTTCACCTCTCTTTGCCTTCGTCCATCATTGTAAGGACAAATTGAGTGCCAGAAAAAATGTACTGAATTTTACAGTTGGAGGGAAATAAAAAGAATGGATGTTGATGCGGAGCGTCATCCCCGCAATGGATTTCATGTACGAAATCCACAAGGCTAACGCTCGCGCAACGGGTGGAGTTGGACGGAGCAGAAAATGTCTTATCGAAAATTCGAAAGGTTGTCGAAAATCTGATAATCAAGAGGCTTTCAATTGAGCGAAGCCTTTATTCTACTTTACCAATAATATCTTCCGCACATGCTGCTCTCCGAGCGCATCCATTACCACAAAGTAAACGCCGGAGGCCCGATTTCGGGGCGTCCAGAGGACTTTTTGCTCTGAAGACGCGCTTTTGAACCCGTCCACCAGGGTAGTCACTTTTCTCCCTAAAACGTCAAAAATGGTAATTTTTAGTTGTCCGGATTGAGGAAGATCATATCGAATAATGGTACGGTCGTTGAAAGGATTGGGGAAATTGGGCAACAGCGCCAGTCTTTCCGGTATTTTTATTCCGGTATTTCCAAGACGTTGAATGGCTCGTGTGGCATTGACAATTCCCCAACCGAAAGCATTATCGGGATTATTGGCCTGACTGGCTGTTTCACGCAAAGCGTTCAGAACTTCCATATTGGATTTCTGTGGATTGGCCTGCATTAGCAAGGCGGCGGTACCGGCCACTAGCGGACAGGACATGGAGGTGCCGCTTAAAAAAGAGACATACCCGGTGGTTTGTGAGGCACTGGCCGCGAAGACCCTTTCTCCCATAGCCATCACGTCCGGTTTGGTCCGGCCATCGGCAGTGGGGCCCATAGAGCTAAAACTAACCCGGCTACCTTTCAGATCTACCGCGCCCACAGACAGAACGCTATCGCCGTCTGCCGGACCACCCAGTGTGTTTTGCGGTGGTTGGGCCGGGCCATCGTTTCCGGCAGAGGTTACCACCAAAATGCCCCGGCTGGCGGCAATATCCGCGCCTCTCGTAACAATGGTGGTGTTTCCATCCATGTCTTCCCAGGTGTAATCCGGTTCTCCGTGGGTAAAGCCATTCCGATAGCCCAGCGAGCTGCTGATGATATCTGCGCCCAAGTTATCCGCCCATTCTGCAGCGGCAACCCAGTGATCCTCTTCTATGTGCCGTTCCCAGTCCGTATTTTCGGTTTTAGCCAATAAGAATGATGCCCCGTAGGCCGGGCCAATGAGGTTACCGGGTGCAAAACCGGCCAAGGCGGATAACGTCCAGGTGCCGTGATCGCCTGTCCCCATTTGAGCGGGTTCGTCGCTCACAACATCATCTCCGTTGACAAAATCTCGAGTAGCCATAATATCCAGGTGATCCAATGCTTCGTGGTCCAAATTATTGAATCCGGCGTCGAGCATAGCAATGATCACGCCTGCCCCGGTCAAACTTGAATCATGCAGACTCGGTACATTAATCTGGTTGTTCTGGGTAAAAGAGGGGCCGTAATCTAATGTATGTCGTTTGTCAAACTGTTGTTGCAATGAAGGACTTATTGGAATCGGTTCCTGCGGAAAGGGAACCGTGGTTCGGAATACCAAATCCATTTTTTTTACAAAAGGCAAATGGGCAATATCCGCTAAAATGTTTCCAGAAGCCTCCACGGAAACGGCATTCAGCCAACGAGATTTATGCCGAATCCCGGATACGCGACTGGCGATCTGATCAATATAATCCGCCACGACCTGCAGGTCGTGGTAGTCGACCAGATTTCCCGTTCCACGGCTTCGTAACCGACGCTGGTAAGCATGAGGCGATAACGATGATTCCGCTGCATCTAATTTTTTATTCAGATTGCGCCCTTTGTCCCTAAAAAATACCCAGGCCACAATAGATTCTTGCTGAGAATGAACCTCCAGCGCTCTCTGCAATCGCTGGCTCATTTTTTGATTGGATTGCGAAAAAGCGCTTTCATTGAAAGTAATAATTAATAAAAGAACCAGAACAACAATACTAAATAATTGTCGATGCATGACTTCAACTCACCTTTTGCGATTATTTCAAAAGAACGACCCGCTGCACTTCTTGTTGTCCGCTTGCATTTAAGGCAACATAATAAACACCGGATGGTAATTCACTGGCCTCCCAAACCAGTTGATGTTCGCCTGCTGATTGCTGTTTATCGAGCAAGGTGATCATTTTTTGTCCTAAGAGATTGTAAATCGATAAGCTAACCTGGGTTTGAGAAGGCAAGCTATACCGAATGGTGGTCCTGGGATTGAACGGATTCGGATAAGCCGGATGCAGCGTCAATTTATCCGGCACGGTTAATGGTTTATCAGAGACAGCGGTAAAATTGAATGCCGCCGCATAAGTATCGATAATTCCCCAGCCAAGCGAATTATTCGGATTAGCGGCATTGTCTGCAGTTCCGCGAAGCGCCTGAATAATTTCATAGTTAGTAAGGTTAGGATTGATTTCCAAAATTAATGCCGCTGCCCCGGCTGCCAATGGACAGGACAAAGAGGTGCCGCTCACATTCGCGTATCCGTTCGGACTAAATGCGCTGGCACAATAAGTAAATACACCCATGGCCATGACATCGGGTTTAATCCGTCCGTCTGCGGTAGGCCCCATAGAGCTAAAACCGGCGCGAAAACCGGAGGCATCCACAGCCCCGACGGCAACCACACTATCGCCGTCGGAAGGGGCGACCAGTGTATTTTGAGGAGGCGTGGCTGAACCACTGTTTCCTGCTGAATTCACCACCAGGATACCACGGCTGGCAGCGATGTCTGCGCCAATGGTTACGACGGTAGTGTTGCCGTCCATATCCTGCCAGGTATAGCTGATCTGTCCCGGATCAAAATTGCGATAGCCCAGGGAGCTGCTGATAATATCAGCGCCCAGGCTATCCGCCCATTCAGCCCCGGCAACCCAGTGATCCTCTTCAATATTGCGTTCCCAATCAGTATTTTCTGTTTTGGCCAGGATAAAATCCGCTCCGTAGGCAGGCCCGATTAGATCAGTTTCATGGAATCCTGCCAGGGCACTCAGGGTATAGGTGCCATGATTTCCAGTACCCATTTGACCGGGCTGATCGGAAACGATGCTGTCCCCGTTGACAAAATCCCAGGTATGCAAAATATTCAGATGATCCAGCGCTTCGTGCTGCAAGTTGTTAAATCCGGCATCCAGCATAGCGACCAGCACACCGCTGCCATTGTAGCCCATATCATGAAGTTGCGGAACATTAATCTGACTGTTTTGGGTAAGAGACGGGCCATAGTCGAGTGAATACGTCGCTTCACCGGTCTGAGGAAGATTGACATTTTCCACCACTTCTGGATCTGGGCGTTTTCCTCTTATCACCAAATCGAGTTTATTGACGAAGGAAAGGCTGGCAATTTCATTCAATTGACTTTCATTGGCTTCTACCGAAACGGCGTTAAGCCAGCGGGATTGATGGCGTATCCTTTCCACCCTGGTTTTAATTTCCCTGACGTATGCCGTGTTGACCGGTATGTCGTACCGATCCACCAAATTATTTTCTCCTCGGTTCCGCAAACGCCGCTGATAGGCCCTGGGCGTCAAATTTGCTTCGGCTCTTTCCAGTTTGGCATCAATACGCGAGCCTTTGTCGGTGAAATAAATCCAGGAGATTACATTGCTTGTTGCAGTAACTGTTTGTAGTTCAGCCTGCAATCGGGGTGAAAATTTTGCCTCACTTTGGGCAATCAATTGAGTAATAATGGTCAGACCAAAAACCAGAACAATTGTAGAAAGCTGTCGCATACAGAAATCCCTTCTTAGTTTTGATGAAATCTTTTACTTTACTTGTATAAAGTTAGTTGCTCTTGTCACAAAAAAGAGTCATAAAAATCAAATTTTTATCATTTTTTGAAATTCCGAAGTCCGCGGAGCATTATTGGAATCCATCCGAGGACAGGTAAAAAGAAGGCTATATTGATTGGATTTTTAAACAGACTTTTTATTCCGGACATAAATCCTAATCTGAGCTTGAATGCACTTTTTTGGTCATAAAGCCGATCAAATTCTTGAAATAAGGAAGGCCAAAAGCAGGGCGTAAAAAAAGGAAACCTGCGGATATTTTTAGAACACCCGCTTACTAATGATTTTAAATGATATGGTTTCTTCCCGTATGTTTTAACCGCTTCGGTTAGTTCTTTCTGCATTTGCTGCTTAACTGCCTCCGTAATTCGGTATATATCTTGTTCGGTTATTTTTCCTAAAGGTTTATCGATCATTTCGTAAGGTTTTATACGTTTGCCCAGCACATAAGTCAAATTAGCAGGAAATCCGAAATAAAACAGCCAGGGTTGGAAGGGAATCAGTAAGGTCATAAATCCCACCGGCAAAAAGGGGATGCCAATCTTATTCACAAGTTTGTTAAGAAACGTTGACTGCAAATTATAAGGATTGATGTATTCACCGTTTACCGTGGCAAAGGGAATAATATCAGTTTGATATTTCAAACTGATGCGGATGAATGAGGTTGAAAACCGCTGCAATTGATACTTCTTGTCGAAGCCTTTGCCGATGCCGGGCACGCCTTCCGGGTAAACTAAGAGATTCGATTTCTGGTAATACATCATGGTCTCAAAATTCAGCGAGGTGGCATCGATGCCGCCGGCACGTTTCCAAAAATTGGAGACCAGGAAAGGATTCATCAGGGTGGTTGCCGAAAGTTCGGGAGCGGCTAAAGCACGAACGGAGTGATAATAATCGAAGTTATTTCGGCGAAAGAACTCCGAAGCAAAAACCATCGCATCCCAGGGAAAAGCCATCCCGGAATGATTGCTGGCATAGATTAACGGTCGCTTGGGATTATTGCGTTGAGGGAGCTCTTCAAAACCAATAAATCGGGGACGAAAATAGTAGTCGCTGATACGGCCCAGGACATTTTCAACTAATTGTTTGGGAAATTCATGACTAAAATATTCGTAATAGATTTTTTGATTTTTGCGGATGGCTTCACTTAATATGGGGTTGGTTAATTCAATCATAATAATTTCGAATGGCTAAGCTTGTTATTTGATAAAAGACATCATCAAAACCATTATGAATGTGGAAGTTTAACCTATTTCTGTGAATTATTCAAATCTAAATTTCACAATTGACAAATCCCCACTCGATGGTTAGCTTTGGTTCTTTATTTTTTTTATTCCGATTAATAAAAATAAGGAGTTCGTGTGGCTCGTTCATTTATAAAGCGGATCAAAATTCCCCACGTATTTGTTTTGCTTACCGGCGTTATTCTTCTTTGCAGCCTGCTGACGTATTTTATCCCCTCCGGGTCTTTTCAACGTAAAACCAAAACGGTGGGAGAGCTGGAACGCACTGTTGTTATTCCCGGAACTTACGAGAAACTTCCTAAGCATATTTCTCTCCAGGGACTCTTATTTGGAGATGAAGCAGAGGGCAAAGCTTCTCCGGTGAGTCTGGAAGGATTTTTGAGCGCGATTCCCCGTGGCATGGAAGAAACCGCTGATATCATCTTCTTCATCTTTATACTGGGGGGTGTGTTTGGCATTTTACAGCGAACCGGGACTATTGTGGCTGCCTTGCAAAAACTACTGGATTTTTTCGGTAGCTCCGGTCCGTTATTAACTATCATCCTAATGATTGCCATTGCAATTGGCGGGTCTACCCTGGGTATGGGGGAAGAATTTATCCCTCTGGTACCGATTTTCTTACTGGTATCCAAAGAGATGGACTACGACCGAATTTACGGATTAGCCCTGGTAATGCTTGCTGCCGATGTGGGATTTGCCGCCGCTACTACCAATCCCTTTACCGTTAATATCGCTCAGGGAATTGCCGAAGTGCCCTTGAACAGCGGTATTCCCTTTCGGATAATTTTTTTCATCTGCTGCATAACGGTTGCTTTAATATATACCCTCCGCTATGGCGCAAAAATTAAAAAGGACCCTTCCGCTTCGATTATGGCGGATGATGATTTCGAATTGGAAGAGCATCACGATTTCGGAGAGCATCGTTTTAACACTGCCCATTTGTTAACCCTTATCAGTTGTGTGGCAATTTTTGCCTTTATCTTGTATGCCGTTCAGGAAATGGGTTGGTGGCTGGCAGAAATGGCCGGCGGCTTCTTTTTGATGGGCATCGTGGCGACTATTTTTTCCCGGCTTTCTATTTCCGAAGCTACCAAAGCGTTTGTAAAAGGAATGGAAGAAATGGTGGTTGCCGCTCTGGTGGTTGGCTTTGCCAGGGGTATTCAGGTGGTGTTAAACGACGGTCAGATATTAGATACCTTAATCTATTCCGCGGCCAGTCTCTTGCAATATTTTCCCAATTTTGTCGCTGCAGAAGGTATGCTGATATTTCAAACCATACTGAACTTTTTTATCCCTTCCGGATCCGGTCAGGCTGCGGTAACCATGCCGTTGATGGCGCCCTTAGCTGATGTGCTTGGCTTAACCCGTCAGACTGCCATATTTGCATTTACCTCCGGCGATGGATTCTCCAATACCATTATTCCTACCTCGGGTGTTTTGATGGCCATGTTAAGTCTGGCGAAAATTCCGTATGAACGATGGATCCGCTTTATGTTCCCTTTATTTTTGCAGCTATGGATTTTGGCAGCTATCTTTTTGGCAATCGCTGTTTTGATTAACTATTAATAACGCTCATACTAAAGGACTCTGGAAGCCACTGTTAATTGATATAGTCATTCTGAGCGATAGCGAAGAATCTCTCGCGTCAATGCCGTCAACCTATAGAAGAGATTCTTCTCCCGGAAGGTTAGAATCAGGGTAACAAGTCCACACGACTCACTAAGATCAACCAACAGTTGAGCCCAAATATGAAAATAACTTTATTTTTCTCTCTGGCAATGATGATGGCCTTCTCTTCCTGCACCGATCAGCAAGAAATAAAAACACTCCGGGAAGAGAACCGGCAACTAAAATCAGAAAACCAAAAATTAAGAAGCGATTTAAAAACGCTGCAGAAGAATTTCAGCCAATTGCAGTTCCTGGCTGAGCAATTAAAAGGTGTAAAAGCAAGAATTGTCACCCATCGGGGTGAAATCGAATTGAAGTTTTATCCGGAAAAAACACCGCTGCATTGCTTTAATTTCATCACCCGGGCGGAGGGCGGATATTATGATAATAGCCAGTTTCACCGGGTGGTTCCCGGATTTATGATCCAGGGCGGCGATCCTAACAGCAAAGATAGCGATCCCTACAACGACGGCCAGGGCGAGCCGCTTGTGAACATTCCCCATGAGTTTAACGATAGTCACCACCGTCCGGGCGTTTTATCTATGGCACGAGTTGCGGATAAATCGGCTGGCGCCGGCTCCCAGTTTTTTATCATGCATGGGGAAAAGCCTCAATTGGACGGGGAGTACACCGCATTTGGTGAAGTAACCAGCGGAATGGGTGTGGTAAATGAAATTGCCAATGCCCGAACCTATGGGCGCCAAAATCGGCGATTACAAAACCACCCTATCGATCCGATCATCATTCGTCGGATTGAGGTGTATCGATAATATTATAACCGAATGGTGTTTGATGTTTCAGCATTGTGGCATCGTTGTTAAATTGGGAGCTGATATGGTCATTCTGAGGAGCGAAGCGAGCAGTGACAGGATTTTCTCACTTCGCAGCTTCAGGATGAAAATTACATTAACTTAACAAAAGTGAAATTCTGTGTGGAGATAAAAGAAAGCAAAACAACCTTTTTACAACCCATGATGCACCAGGCAAAATCTCTTCTAAAATCCGTCTTTGGCTACGACACCTTCCGTCCTTTGCAGGCGGAAATTATTGAGAATGTCCTCAATAAAAAGGACACCCTGGTGGTGATGCCCACCGGCGGGGGCAAATCCATTTGCTATCAAATCCCGGCCTTAATTTTCGATGGATTAACCGTGGTCGTTTCCCCGCTGATATCGCTGATGAAAGATCAGGTGGAACAATTGCTGGAAGCAGGTGTCAAGGCGGTGCTGCTTAACAGCACCCTATCCGCCGAGCAATATTCAACCAACATTCACTGCCTGAAAAATCAGCAAGCCAAATTACTCTATGTGGCCCCGGAAACATTGCTAAAACCGAATATCCTGTCACTGCTCGCTTCCCTTCAGGTGGATTGCCTGACCATTGATGAGGCGCACTGCATCTCCGAGTGGGGGCATGATTTTCGTCCCGAGTATCGCAAGCTTGCCGACGTTCGGCGTAAATTCTCCAATGCGGTATGTGTGGCACTGACCGCAACCGCCACTCCCAGGGTTCAGGATGATATATGCAGCAGCCTCGAGTTTAAAGTATCCAATAAATTTGTGGCCAGTTTTAATCGGGAAAACCTGTTTATACAGGTGGTAAGGAAACAGAATCCCGATCGGCAAATTTTGGCCTTTTTGGAGAAATTCAATCATCAATCCGGAATTATTTACTGCTTTTCCCGCAAACGAGTGGAAGCACTGGCAGATTTTTTAGACAGCCGCGGATTTTCGATAAAGCCATATCACGCCGGTTTGTCTGAGGCGGAGCGCAAGCAGAATCAGGAGTTGTTCATCCGCGATGAAGTGCAAATCATTGTTGCCACCATTGCCTTTGGGATGGGCATCAATAAGCCCAATGTGCGATTCATTCTCCACGCCGATCTTCCCAAGAGCATCGAGTCGTATTATCAGGAAATCGGGCGGGCCGGACGCGATGGCTTGCGTGCCGATTGTCTTTTGCTGTACAGCTACGGCGATACCCGTAAAATCAAATACTTTATCGATTTGAAGGAAGATGAATTGCAGCGTCAAGTGGCGCAGTATCACCTGGACAGGCTGGTGGATTTTGCCGAAACTCAACATTGTCGTCGGGCTCCGCTAATCCGCTATTTCGGAGAGGAGTACTCAAAAGACAATTGCGAGTTGTGTGATAATTGCACTGCCGAAGCACAAGAGCGCGTTGATCTGACCGTGCCGGCTCAGAAGTTGCTCTCCTGTGTTTATCGCACTAATCAAATTTTTGGCAGCGCTCACATCATTGATGTGTTGCGCGGGTCCAATTCGCAAAAAATCTTAAAGTTTAGCCATCACAATCTTTCTACTTATGGTATTGGTAAAGAATTCTCTAAAAAACAATGGTCTCACCTGGCACGACAATTTCTGCGTCAGGGTTTGTTGATGAAGGATACCCAATACGGAAGTCTGAAATTGACGAAAGAGGCAGCAGAAGTGATGGCCGGAAACAAAAAAGTTTACGGTATGCTGCTTGAGGAGCAAGTTGAGTATGCCAGGGGCAAGGATACCCATCACGATTACGATAAAATTTTATTTGAGCATCTTCGTAATAAGCGCAAAGAACTGGCTGTAAAATCCAATGTGCCGCCTTATGTCATTTTTTCGGATAAAACGCTGGTGGATATGGCGACCTACTACCCGCAATCCGAGCGAGGGCTGTTGCAAATGCACGGAGTCGGCGTCAGCAAAATGGAAAAATACGGCACCATCTTTTTGAAAATCATCCGTGCATATTGTCGGGAAAAGAACATTTCGGAACGTCTTGATGAAACGAATGAGGCGCCGTCTCAAAACCATCCCCGGGCTTCATCATCACTGCCCCGTTACTTTGCAGTGGGGGATGCTTTTAACGCCGGCAAATCTGTGGATGAACTGGCCAGGACCTATGGCGTAACGCAACAAACGATTCTGGATCATATCTACAGATATTATCAGGCTGGCTATCCTTTAAGAGCGGATGGCATCATTTCCCTATCCAGACTTTCCAGGGATCAACAAAAACAAATAATTCGCATTTTTGATAAAGAGGGGACCCAGCGTTTACGCCCGGTATTCGAAGCGCTCAACGAGCAGGTGCCTTACGAAGAATTAAAGATTTTGCGCTTATACTACCTCAACCGATAATCCCTCCTTCAACACTTCTTACTTTTGCCTTTTCACTGTTACCTTCATATAACCTTGTCAAACTGACATATCCTTTGCAAAACTGTACTTTATTTAGCCCTCGGTCGGGAGTAACTCTGAAATATTGACACGGAATTTGTCAATCTTGCAATTGGAAAGCATGTCATGTTTTTGATTTAAATTTATTAAAATCATATAATTATAAAAATTGGCATATCAATTGCAAAATAAATAAGTGGAAAGTTTGAGAAGTGAAAAGAAAAATATGAACCCAATTTATAAAAGGAGGTGACACATTATGGCCATGAGAGATTTATTACCCGGAACCCGACGAGGAATGCCAACCCGCAGGGAAGAAGGAAGAGGTCCGTTTACTTCCTTGCAACGGGAAATGAATCGCATGTTTGATGATTTCTTCAGCGATTTTCGTCTGACGCCTTTTGAAGAAGGATTCGGCCGCTTTTATCCCACTGTCGATGTAAAGGAAACCGATAAAGAAATTCAGGTTTCCGCGGAATTACCTGGCATGAGTGAAAAAGATTTGGATATTACCGTAGCTGATGATGTGTTGAGCTTGCGCGGTGAGAAGAAAGAAGAAAAGGAAGACAAAGAAGGTAATTATTACAGCGTGGAGCGTTCTTACGGTGCATTCCATCGGGATATACCGTTGCCTGCTGAAGTTGAATCTGACAACATTGAAGCGGTTTTCAGGAATGGCGTTTTAACCATTCACATGCCCAAAAAACCGGAAGCCCGGCAAAAGGGCAAGAAAATCGAAGTTAAATCAGGCTAACCTCATTGTTTGCAGAAGTTGAGGAGGATCGGCGCGTGGGCAAAACCACGCGCCGATTTTTGTTATAAGATGGGAATTTTTGGCTAAAACTCAAGTAATATGAATAAACTTCTTGTCAGCAAATGTATAATAATCTATTTTAATGTATTAAACGGAGAACTTTAATATAACATAATCTCCTGCGCTCCTATAAATTAAAAGTGTGAAATGCTTGAAATAAGCAGATTTTACGGAATTGTTATCTCCATGTATGCTAAAGATCATTTACCGCCTCATTTTCATGCCAGGTATAGTGAATTTGTAACATTAATAGATATCAGAACCGGAGAATTATTGGAAGGCGAGTTAGCGAGACGAGCCTTAAGATTAATTCAGGATTGGGCCGAACTTCATAGAACTGAATTATTAGAAAATTGGAACGAAGGACAATCAGATAATCCTGACTTTCGTAAAATTGAGCCATTAAAATAGGATGTCATGATATGATCCATCTAGTCAAAGAAATTATCAAAGTTGAGCCGTTCAAAATAACGTTAAGATTTAATAACGACGAACTAAGAAGAATTGAGTTGGAAGAGAAGTTGAGAGAACGGACAAAATCACCAGATAGCAAATTTAACGAGTTATTGAATTCGAATTATTTTGCAACGGTAAAATTAAATAAAGAATTAGAGACAATTTATTGGGATAACGGAATAGATCTTTGCCCCGATGTTTTGTACTCATTAAGCAAGAAAACGAAAGAAAGTGCTGAATTAAGCTCCTGACTCTAAAATGGTCGAGGAATGTGAATGGTAATTTTTGTACCTTAATGAAGCTCTAATTTAATCCACATCCCGCAATCGATCCATTGCCTTAAACAGCGCCTGGCGGAAATCTGCCGGTTGAAAAAGGCTCATTCCTCTTCTCACCCCTTCGTTTAACATATTGGCAAATTGGCTGAGGGTGCGAAAGCGTTCATAAGCTTCCCTGGTGCGATAAATGGGAATGACTGTTTTATTGGTAATCAACGGATCAGGATGCTCCGGTAGGTAGCCATTTTCAATAGCGCGGTCATAATCTTTGGTGCCCGGAATGGGCGAAAAGGAAGCCAACCTGACCTGAACGCCCAGGCTGTTGGCGTAGAGAATGGTCTCCACTACCTCGTCAATCGATTGATTGGGCAACGCCATGATGATGTAAGTTTCCAGCTGTTTTGCTTCAAATCCGGCGCTGACTAAATTTTGCACTGCACGGGTCATCTCGCCGGGGGTAATTTTATTATGGATGTCCCGCTGCCGCTCTTTAGCCACTGACTCCAGGCTAAGTCGAATGGTTTTGAAATTGCATTCGTACATCAATTGGGCCAGCTCTTGGTCGATAAAGCGGGCGTGTAATCCGTTGGGCGTATGGAAGCGCAGATTGGGTTTGCTTTTCTTGATTTCTCTCAAGATCGGTTTGATGCGTTTGTCCGGTTGCATCAATAATGCGTCGTCGTAGAAGGCCACATCGGAAACTCTAAAGCGCCGAGTCTGGGTTAAAATTTCCTCTACCACCTGGTCCGGTTGGCGTTGCGAGAAATTTTCATCGATTTTGTAGGTGGCGCAAAAAGTGCAGCGAAAAGGACAGCCGCGAGAGGCCATGGTCACCAAATAGCTCAATTTCGGATAAAGCTCGAAGGCAGGATAGGGGAAATCATCGATATCGGTGGGCGGTGCCTCACTCAGATGAGGCATTGTAAAGATATCGGCCAGCAATTCAGCGGTATGAATCTCGCCGGGGCCGGTAATGAGATAATCCGGTTGAACCACCTGCCTGGCATGTTCCGGCATCAAGGTGGCGTAAATGCCACCCATGAGCAATGGCGTTTTGGGAAAAATTTCCCGGCAAATTTCCGCTACCCTCTGAGGGCCTGGATACCAGTAGGTCATGGCGCTAGTGAGCAGAATCGCGTCCGGCGGATCACGCCGCTGCAATTCTTTAACGAAAATATCTTCCGGCAATCCGTATCGGGCATATTGGCGGGGAATAAATTTCACCGCTTCCGGGGTGGGCACAATCTCCCGATGGAACGGGCCGATACCATGCTTGGTGAGTTTTGGCTTTTTCCGTCCCTGCCGTTTCAGTAACTCCGGATGATGTTTCTCCATACAATCGAGCAACTCCATCTTGACGCCGCGTTGTTTGAGAAACGCGGCCACGTAGAGTAAGCCCAGCGGTTTGCTGAAATAGTCGTAGGCGGCAAAATCATAAATCCACGGATTTATGGCCAGGACTTTGGGAGATTTCATATCTATTTATAAGTGAAAGCTATTCTCGCTTACCGATTTTATTTAATCGCCATTGTTGTCATTCCCGCCTGTCTGCTGGTTCCTACCAGGCAGACATGTTTTTAGCGGGAATCCATTTAAAATAATTTAAGTGGGATCGGAATTGCAAATAAAAAGGTGGGAAAATTTCTCTGAAGTTTAGACCTTCCAGGTTTTCAAAACCTGGAAGGTCTTTTTCACTTTTCACTACATCACACTGGTGATAAACCTGGCTAACAGGCTATCCTCTTCCAGGTTGCGGCCAATTTTGTCTGCTGAGGTATTCAAGCTATCCATCATTTCGGTTGTATCGGCCAATTGAATTTGATTTGTTTTGTTGATAACCGGTTGTTGATTGGGCAAAGTGGCTCGCCCGGCGTATAACATCAGGGCGAAGAACAGCGCCATCCCCAACACCGCCTGATACACCGGTACTCGAAATTTTAATAAATGGACAATAAAATGTGTACTGACCTCCCAAAAATAGTTCGCAGGTGATTTTGATCGGACGATTTTTTGATGCAGATAAGCCTGAATATTGGGACGGGGCTTAAGATCGAATTCCGCAGAGGCCGGCATCTCCTGTTCCAGACGTTCGAATCCTTGCACTGCTTTTCTACAACTTGAACAGTCTTGCAAGTGCCGGTTTAGGATCGCCTCCTCTGAATCATTCAGTTGATTGGAATATTTTTTTGCGATCGCCTCCTCAATATTCGCGCAGTGTTGTACGCCTGGTTTATTTAATCCCATGATTGATAACCTCCTTCTGTTGAGGATGATATTCTTTCAATTTTTTGGCCAGTTTTTTGGTAACATAAAAGAGCCTGGATTTGATCGTGCCTTCGGCACAGTCTAATATCTCGCTAATTTCCCTGATGGAAAGGTGTTCCTGAAAGCGCAGGATGAAGGTGCTGCGTTGGACAACATCAAATTTTTCCAGTTCTTTCAGGACCAGTTTCTTAAAATGGTGATTGTCCAGCTGATTCTCGATGCCAATTGAATCGGCGTCCACAAAAGCGGTCGCGCCATCCCGGTCGCTTGCACGATCCACAATTTTACGCACTTTCAGACGACGATATTCATTTTTGCACATGTTGTGGGCAAGGGTATAAATCCAGCTATAAAATCGTGCTCCTTCCCGAAAAAGATGTTTTTTATCAATGATTTTTACAAACAGGTCTTGTAGAAAATCTTGTGCCTTTTCCGCATCTCCCCTTAGCATACGATGGAAATAGACCAACAATCGCTGACTGTAACGATAGTAGAGCTCATCAAACGCAGCGGTATCGTTCAGTTTGATTTTTTCCATCAACAACTCATCGCTGTATTTACTATAAACTTTTTTAGAAAATCTCATCGATGCTCAAATACTAGAAAGTCAGATGCCAAAATGCTTTTTCTTACTATATCAACTATACTACTTAATTAATCTTTTGAAGATAATTCTCTAACTCCTCCTCTTTGCCAGCCGTTTTTGCAATTTCCGTGGCAAGTGTTTTACATTGGCGTGCCCTTTCCGGTTTCTTCTCCTTCGCGTACTGTTCATAAAGAATCATCAATGGTGGAATATAATTCATATTTAACTTCGATGTAATTTTTGAGGTAGATGGATGCTCCTCACTGTACCAATCATGTTTAAGATAATCGAGACGAAACTGATTTTTCCAGTTTTCCTTCAATCGGGCAATATTATCGAAACGAGTTTGATTATAACGAAACGCCAGGCCGACTAAATACAGATCGTCTTTAAAAACATCGGTAACTGCTTCATCGACGGTGGCCGCTGTATAAATGGGCATTTCCGGTGACTGAGTATTTATAGTTTTACAGAGTTCAGCCATAAAGCTCGCTGAATTTGCGGAAGGCAAATTATCCAGGTTAAGATCAATATCTCGCGCTGCCAGTTTTTGTTTCAGATAGGAGGAATTTCTGATTAAATGTCGGTTGAGAACGGTTACTCCCGGTCGCACATTCTTTACCGATTGCAACACCCAACAAGGATAAGTATCATTATCGCCGTTGGTGAATAGAATTGCATTGGGGGCGACGGACATCAATACGTTGTAATTATATTCCAGCAGTCCGCTGGCGATATCCTGACTCCGGTATAATTTCTGATTCAATTCTTTGAATGTATCTTTGTTGCCTTCCATCTCATAATGGACAATTAAGTCATAGTAAGGGAGCGGATTATCCGGTTCCAATTGATAAGCCTTTTTAAGCGAGGCCAGATCGTGATGAAGGCGATAGTTGAATAGATGATACTCAAACGAATTGGGAATCGCCTCTTGCATTTCAGTTAAAATCTTTTCCAGCCCGGCCTTTTTTTCTGATTGCGCTTCGTAATTTCCCCAGTAGGAATATTCGCTCGCCAGATAATAGTTAAACCAGGCATCCTTATTTTGAGGATTTTTCTCAATTTCCTTCTTCCACAGGTTGGCCTGCTCGCGATACCAATCTGCGCCTTTAAACCCGACCTTGCGGATAAAATCTACTTTTTCCGGCATCGCTTTTCCGCCCTCTGCAAATAATAGCGACAGCAGGACCAACATTCCGCTTAATAAACAAATTTTAATGGTAAGATTGAATGCTCTCATAATCCACCCCGATTTATTGAATCAAATGAATTCGCTATAAATACACCTGAGTTGAATAGGGGTTCAAAGTTGCGTTATAGGTTTTTTAAAATTTAAATGATTACCATGCTTTAGCATTTTTTTCTTCAAGAAAGTAAATTGTTCTTCCATTGATCAGCGGACTAAAGTCCGGTAATCTGATTTGTAGAGAAGAGTGAAATGGTTTAATTTTTTTCGGTAACCTCTCCGCCCTGCCCCAAAGCTTCGCAGCAGACAGGCCTGCCTGGCTACGTTGGCAGACAGGCGAGCATGTCCCGGCTCCGAAAGAGAGCCACGCTCGGAATGAAAATTGATAGCCTAATTGCATCGTCACCATTTTCAACCTAAATTTCATCTTTGAAGTCCAAACGTTTATAGAAATCGCCAGATGAAAATTCCCCGCGCACATCACTTATCGAATGAAGAATTGGCCGGCCAGGTACTGATGCCGGCAATTGACTTGCGGTTTAAAAATTGTCACTCCCCGGAAGCCCGGCGGGCCATTCACGCCTTACAGAAATTTCATGTCGGCGGATTTATTTTTTTTAACGGACACCCGGCGGATATCCGCTTTTGGAGCAATTGGTTGCAGAGGGAGAGCAGATATCCATTGTTGCTGGGCGCCGATTTAGAACGCGGATTGCACAGTGTCTTCTCCCAGGGCACCATATTACCGCATCCCCTTGCCTTTGGCGCTGCGGATGATGAACAACTGCTAAAAGATGCAGCCCAAGTTATGAGCCGTGAGGCACGTAGTGTTGGCATCAACGTAATTTTTGGACCGGTGGTGGACCTGGCTAATGAGCCGGACAATCCGATCGTCAATATTCGCGCCTTTCACTCCGATCCCGCCAAAGTTGGGAATTATGCGCAAGCGTTTGTCAAAACCNNCAAAACCGTACAGGAGTTCGAGATTGCCTGCGTTGCCAAACATTTCCCGGGGCACGGTCAGACCAAAGTGGATTCTCACCTGCAATTACCAGAGGTTAAACAAACTTTGCGAGATTTGGAGCGAGTCGATCTCCTGCCCTTCCGGGATACCCTGGCTGCCGGCGTGAAAGGCCTCATGGCCGGACATTTGAAAATATCCGATTTTGTAAAACCGGCCTCTTTGGAAGCCGGTTTGATCCAGGGCGTGATTCGCGATCGCTGGAACTATAATGGAGTAGTGTTTACCGACGCGCTGAACATGGGCGCCATCCAAACACAATTTACTCCCTGGCAGCAAGCGTGGTTGCCCCTGGAAGCAGGCGCGGATGTACTGCTCATGCCTGAGCAAATTCCATTACTGCATCGCTTTTTGGTAAATCGGTTGCAACAGGATCGTCAGTTCCGGCAGCAAGTCGAACAGGCTGTGGACCGAATCATTGCGCTCAAGCGCTGGATTTTCAAGCATCAACCGGCCCAACCTCATCCAATGCGGATCTATAAAATTGTCGAGCATCCCAACCACGCTGGCATTGCCGCCCGCGTGGCAGAGCGGAGTATCACGCTGCTGCACAACTCAAAACGCTTTCCTCTGGATCTGCCAGACATCTCCAAAATAACGAACTTGATTTTTACCGACAGCGAATTTATCGACCAACCGTTGCGACATTTCTGTAAGGAGTTACAGGATTTTTTTGAGGAAGCCGCAATTCTCAACAATCCGCTTTTGAAGGATATTGAATCCCTCTCGCTTGCGGAAGAATCTGTGGTGGTGATTTCGCTCTACTTTCGAACCTTTGCCGGACACCCCCAAAAACTGGATTGGCAACGCGTGCATCGCGTAATGAAATCTCTTAATCAAAAGAACGCGCGACTGATAATGTTTGTTTTTGGCAATCCATTCCGTTTAAATGATTTGCCTCGCACCATAAGTTTCGATGCCATTTTTCTGACTTATTCGTATGTAAAGGCCACTCAGATTGCAGCATTCAAAGCCCTGTGTAGTTTTATCGATATTAATGCGAAACTGCCAATTCAATTAAAATCTCGCTACGATCGGGCAATTAAATTAGAGGCACGAACTTATCGTCTCGAATTTCCATCAGGCTCAGAATGGAAAAAGGTAGAGCAAGTCATTGCAAAGGCGATTGAAGATGAAATGTTCCCCGGATGCGCTGTGTGCGCAGCGCAGCATGGCAAAATCTTAATCAACCAGGGATACGGACGTTTCACCTATGAGCAAAATTCCCCCCAGGTGAAAGCCGATACGATTTATGATCTGGCTTCCCTGACCAAAGTACTGGCAACAACTCCGGCCATTATGAGATTGTTGGAACAGAATGAGATTCTACTTTCGCATAGACTGGATCGCTTTTATCCGCAATTGGCAAAGGATAGAAAAGCTCAAATTAAGATTGCCGATTTGTTAAGTCACCAGAGCGGCTTACCGGCCTGGGCACCGTTATACGAACGGCAGTCCGATTCGGAAAAAGTGAATTTCAAAAAACAGGCCGTTATCGAGCAAATTTTGAATATACAGTTGGAATACCAGACCGGGGAGAAATCCATTTACAGCGATTTAGGATTTATTCTGCTCGGAAATATTATTGAGAAAATCACCGGTATTTCTCTGGACGTTTTTTGTGGCGATCACATTTTTCAACCAATGAGATTATCTTCCTTCAAGTTTAATCCATCTTCCGATTTGCGAAAAAAAATTCCGCCGACCGGCAGGACTACTGATGCCAAGGTGAACGAAAATAATTCTGCAGGCAAAGAAAGCATACAGGGTGTTGTGAACGATCTCAACTGTCGGGTGATGGGCGGAATCGCCGGTCATGCCGGATTATTCGGAATTGCAGCCGATGTGGCAGCGATTGGCCAGCTGTTTATTCAGAAAGGAATTTACGATGCGAGAAGGCTGTTTAAGCAAGCCACGGTGGAAAGGTTTAGCAAACGGTATCATCCCCAAATTTCTGCGCGAACTTTGGGCTGGGATACGCCCACGCCGAATAGCTCGTCCGGCAGGTTCTTTTCCCAAAATAGTATCGGGCATTTGGGATTTACGGGAACGTCGATGTGGGTAGATTTGGATAAAGAGATTATCGTTGTTATTTTAAGCAATCGGGTGCACCCGGATCCGAAAAAGCAGGGGATCAACAAATGGCGTCCCCGTTTACATGATGTCATTATGGAAAGCATATTAAAAACATAACGTGTAATGAGTAACAGTGGTAGATTAGAAGCTATCTGGATTAAACGAATGAAACGCGGGCCGATGGATTTTCATTCTGAAGCGACACTGAAGGCGGGACGAGGTTTGGTGAACAACGCTAAGCAGGGAGGAAAACGTCAGGTAACCATCATCGAAAAAGAAACCTGGGAAATGCTTATGCAGGAGTTGAATGCGGAAATAGATCCCTCCCATCGCCGGGCTAACCTGATGGTCAGCGGAATGAGCCTTGCGGAAAGCCGGGGAAAGATTTTGAAAATCGGAAACTGTCGAATAAAGATTTGGGGAGAGACCAAACCATGTGAACGCATGGACGAAGCCTGTCCCGGATTGAAAGATGCCATGTTTCCCGATTGGCGCGGCGGCGCTTACGGACAAGTGTTAAATGATGGTCAGATAGCCGTGGGTGATCCGGTAGCGTGGGTGAACGATGAATAATCGCGAAGAGGAGTGCTTATGAATCAAGAACGTGTCCAACAACTAACCGAAATGATCAAAACCGATCCGGAGAATGCGCTCTTTCATTATATGTTGGGACTGGAATACCTGAAAGCGGAGCATTCCGGGAAAGCGGTTGAGCCATTAAGAGAGTCCATTCGTATTAAGCCGGATTACTCAGCAGCATACCGGGAATTGGGAAAAGCATTGGAAAAAGAAGAGCAGACCTCAGAAGCGATTGAAATATATGAAAAAGGCATTGACGTCGCCGAAGAGCAGGGAGACCTGCAAACTGCCAAAGAGATGCGGGTGTTTGTAAAGCGCCTGCATAAAAAGTAGACACCGCCTCCGTGTTGTTTCAAATGAGTGTATAAAAATGGCATCCTAACATGATCGCTGTTTTCAGGCCGACCGAGATGTGAACCGTGCAAGCAAGAGCTCAAGTTGAAAATTACGTTCTACTCCCCTAGGTGAAGATTAGAACGAGTGAAAATATATTTATCTAAAAATTGATATTGAGGATAACTATAAAAACAGAGAAACTATTGAAACGGATAGTATCTACTTTGAATGCAGGTATTGATCGTATATGTTCAATGAAAAATGGGAATTGCTGCATTATGAATTATCTGGAGTGAATTAATAAATAAATTTGTTGTGATTTAACAGAAAACGAATTTCATTCTTGGGCGAGTTTTTAGGTAAAGGATTAAAAATNNTGGTACCCCCGGCAGGAATCGAACCTGCGCGCATGGCTCCGGAGGCCATCGCTCTATCCACTGAGCTACGGGGGCAATATTTATTAACCCAAATATATAAGTGACGAATGGATAAATCAACTTCTTTCGCAGCGAAGTAAATGGTTAAAGATTTCCGAAAACTTTGGGAAACCAATGCTATATGGGTTGTTCTGATTTCCGCTGCGTTCTTTCGATTGCTAGCCGCAATCTTTTCCGCTGGCTATGCTTTTTCCGACGACCATTTTGTGGTTATCGAAGTTGCTCAACGCTGGGTGGAAGGTCAGAATGAATGGTTCGACCAGGGGAAACCAATAAGGCGGAGCATCCTCTATCCCGGCTTGCATTACATCTTATTTTACGGATTGGAACAGCTCAACATCACCGATCCGCAAACCAAAATGCTGATCACGCGCTTCTTTCACGCAGTGTATTCCATGCTCATTGTAATTTTTGGCTACTTGGTCACGTTGCATAGCTCCGGTCCCAGAGCCGCCCGACAGGCCGGAATGATCCTCGCTCTCTTCTGGATTCTCCCCTTCATGAGCGTCCGCAATCTGGTGGAGATGGTCTGTATCCCGCCGTTGTTAATCGGCTTCTTTTTTACCTTAAAGAGTGAATATAAACACCAATATCGATACTGGTTCTTTGCCGGTGCGATGTTTGCGCTGGCATTTACCATTCGATTCCAGACCATGTTCATTATCGCGCCGGTTGGATTGATCTTGTTATTGCAAAAAAGGTGGGAGGAGATACTTAACTATGTCGGCGGGTTTTTAGCGGTTTCTGTCCTCACCATTGGCCTGGTGGACTGGATTGCCTGGGGAAAACCGTTTGGCACGGTCTATCAATATGTGGCATTTAATTTGGAGCACAGTCGTGCTTATGTGGTGGGTCCGTGGTATCGTTATACATTGCTGATCCTGGGTATCTTTATCCCGCCGGTCAGCTTTTTGTTTGTTTTCGGGTTTCTGAAAACCTGGCGTAAACTTGCCCTGTTATTCTGGCCGACCCTGGTTTTCATTGTCTTTCATTCCTATTTTCCCAACAAACAAGAACGCTTCATGCTTCCCGTCATTCCGTTTATTATCATTCTGGGGGTGATCGGTTGGGACGATTATGTCAAAAATTCAGCCTTCTGGCAACGCCGGAAAAAACTTTTAACCGGCTTATGGAGCTGGTTCTGGGCAATTAACGGGGTGTTGTTAATCGTATTGTCTTTGACTTATACGAAGAAGAATCGGGTGGAAACGCTTTATCACATTTACAAGCAAAATGGCGTTACCGGCGTGATATGGGAATCGAGCCGTTCTGAGATTCCCATTGCTCCCACGTTTTACCTGGATAAGAAAGTTCCTCTGTATAGGATCCCGACCACAACACCATGGGATGCATTGGAGTCCTATATTATGAAGTCTGATCAACCTTTTCCCAACTATATTGTGTTTTTAGGAGAAAAGGGAATAGAGGAACGGGTAAACAGGTTTGAAAATCATTTCGCCAGAGATTTAATCCTGGAGAAAAAAGTTACCCCAAGTCTGGTTGATGATATTGCTTTCCGGCTAAATCCGGAGCATAATGTGAATCAGACCAGTTTTGTGTATCGAGTTCGTTCAAATGAACAGATCGGGGGAGCCGGGTAATGTCAGGCGGCTTGTGCCAGGTGTTATACATGAAGGCCAAAGATCTAAACTTGCCGTTTTTGTTTCAACCTTGAAGTGATATTCCCTTCGTTTTATTATGATGGGCAAATAATGAAGGGGGAATGCATAACTGTTCTGTTTTCAATCGTTCATTCACATCTGAAAGGAGGCTTGTCATGAAATTCAAGACTTTGATGATCATCAAAGCTGTGGTATGTTTGTGTCTTGGAGTGCCCATTCTGCTGGCAACAGTCTTCACCTATTCCCTATTCGGGGCCTCCCTCACTGCAGGGGGTGTTTTCGCGGCCAGGGAATATGGCGCATCACTGATCGGCAATATGCTGCTGACTTGGTTTGCCAGAAACGCCATCGAATCGGAAGCCCGGCGGGCGATAATCTTGGCTCTATGCGTTTATGATGCGATCGGTTTTGTAATTACCCTGATTGCTCAACTCAGCGGCGTGCTAGGCCCCCTGGGATGGTTCGGGATGGTGATCTACCTCTTCTTCGCAATTGGATTTGGATATTTCCTGTTACCGCAAAAGAAGGCGGCCTAAGGAACTGATTGCGCTTATTCCTTGAGCCATTATGAATTATGCGAGGTCCGTTGAGAAAAGAGGAACTTGAGGAGGGAGAGATTGAGATAAATTACATTTGTGTGGCAACTGATAGGGAAATCATAGTCAGTTGCTTTATCAACCGCCTACCATTCAACTCCACCGGAACGCGGGGCGCTGCGGTGATTATAGCGTTGGGTGGTTTGTGGAAGTTAATTTTGTTTTTCAAAGAGTGGTGCAAATTCACCCGCGTCCAGTGAGTTTGCGTGTTAACGCCTTTCTAATTAAATCAATTCCCGGATTCTTCTTGCAAATTCAGAATTGTCCACACCGGCACATGGTCGGAGGCAAGGCTTCCCCGGTGGGTATAAACGACATTGCCGCCTCTAAAATCAATATCGGACCGCTCTCCTTTAATCGCTACAGATTGATGGAATACGCCCGATTTTTGAAAATATTTTTTCAGATTCATAGATAACAATATCTGATCGAACAAGATCGCTTTGATTTTGACATCTTCCATATAGTCGTGTTCTTTATCCCGCCATTTATTGTTTTCCTCACGCGATCCCGGAATAGCCGGATTAAACGTATCTCCAACAGCGCTATCCTGGTAAAAATAGTTGTAGCCGTAAGAGCAGTAATCTTTTTCCACTAACGGTTCGGTGCTGTTAAACAGGAAGCTATCCGGCTGCTCGTCGATTCCGGCCTGGGCTTGCGGACTGCCGTACTCCAGTATGTTTAGCGAGCGGTCATCAGGATTGTCGTTAAAATCACCCAATAACATGACCTTTTCTCCGGCTAAATCCAACTTAATGTATTTTAAAATTAACCTGGCCGCGTTCTCGCGACGAAAATCCGTGTCGTCTCGCCCTCCCCGCCGCGATTTGGCATGGTGCACCAGTACATGAAAGGTATGTCCGTGCCCTTCCAATACCACATGGAGCAGATTTCTCTCATAAGGAAATTCCATTTCAAGTTCGGGATTGACGTAGATGTATTCTTTGGAAACAATTTTAAACGGTGCCCGTGCCGCTAAGGCAACTTCCAGGAATTCTTGCGGGTCATCCAGCATGGCCATCTGGTATTCGGGGCCAAGAATATTACTCAGGGCAGCCACGCTTTCAATTTCCTGAAATCCGATTATATCCGCATTTAACTCCTCAATAACTTGCTGTAAATTTACCTGTCGGATTTCAGAGATTCCGTCATCAAGAAAGAAGATGTTGTAGGTAGCGATTTTGACGGTTTGCGACCAGACTGAGCTAATCGCCAAAATAATTGCTAAAACAACAATCCAACCTGTACGCACTGCTAATATCCTCCTACAGTCTTTTTTTTACTCTAATTGGATTCCAACCATATTTTTTCAAATTGATTTTGCCGTTGACGAACGTAACCCCCTCTTTTTCCAAAAGTGCCTTTTGCAAATCATATCGCCCATCTTCTTTGGGTAAAGAAATCTCTCCCCGGGCATTAATAACTCGATGCCAGGGAATTTCCAGAGAATCCGGGGCGGAATGGAGTGCATAACCAACCATCCGAGCATGTTCTCCTAATCCGGCTAATCGGGCAATTTGTCCGTAAGTGGCCACTTTTCCGTAAGGTATTTCTCTTATGATATTCCAGATTTTTTGATACTTCTTGGAAAAGCGATCCATATTGGTGATCGAGTTTTGCCAAACAGGCTATGGCCATAAGTTTGTGAAAAAAACAAAATAAAAGCAGCGGCTTCTCAAGATAAAGCGTTTAATCCCGGCGCTGAGGGATGAAAAACACGCTAAGGCGTGGTCATCTAATATATCGCATTACCTTAACGGTGCACACATTGTGTTCCCCTGTAATCCCAATTTGGGGCAGCTAAAATAAGAACAAATGATTTCCAGGCTTTAGCCTGCGGTTATTACATTATTGCTGACTACACCATGATGCGCATTATATCTCTTTCTTAACTTTATTGAGATCCCAATTGTAATCCATATATTCCAAATCCCGGTTTTCATCCATGATGATCTCGGCATCTTTACTCCGATACTGGCTGATAAACTCCCGCACTGAACCGGAATACTTTTCAAAATCGCCACGATACCAATCAAATATTTTGGTCACCTGGATTTCATCATCACTGATTTTAACCCAACGCTCATCATTCAACGCATTTCGACAGGCGTAATCGAGCTGTTCATCCAGTTGTTTTCCGGTATAGGTAAAGTTCAATAATGGCGGACATCCGATAGAAGCACAGTTTAACGCGAAGTGAATTCGCGCATCGCTAAATTGGCCGCGAATGATGTCATGCTCAATTTCGTTTAAGGTTAAATCTTGGCCGGCGACTTTTACGACATCTTTATCCCACGGCGAACTTAAAAATCCGCCGATATCTTTAATGCTTTCCACGGGATAGTGCTGTAATACCAGTTCTAAGGTGGCGGCATTATATAAATTGATCCAGTAAGCCAGCGCTTTTTGCTGTTCCCAATCCTTAGGATCGAACGATTCCAGTTTATCAACATACCGGAATAATTTATCCAGGTCTTGTTGATTTTTAGAGATGGTCTCATAGTCAAAGCTTTTGCCCACCACATAAGTTTGAAGCAATTGGTGATAAACTTTGTGGATATTGTCAGTCCCGGGCTCAAAAGTTTGTCCAAATAATTTTAAAGAGAGGAAAAAGATCCCAATTAACAGCAAAAAAGTCATTTTTCTGCCAGGATGGTGATTTCTGCCCTTCACCTGTTCTGATATTGGTTTAATGAATGTCATAGTTCCTCCTTTACTTCGCTATTAATATTTTTCCGATCAAATCCTTGCTTCGTTAATTTAAGTCTCAATTACAGAAAAGAATCATTTTAAATTATTTTGATAGATAAGGCTGTAATTCGCCATACTTTACTTACTGAGAAAAATTTTCTCCAGCCAATTATTGGGTTGCTTTTTTTGACTTACTTCAAACTTTCTGGCTTCCGATGCGGTGAAAAGGGTTCCATCGGTATGCCCGATCTCCATCGTTTGACCACTGAGTGGGTGCTCGATGCTGGTCAGGTGATGGACATTTTTTAGACGCGGCCAGATGCTCGGTAGTGATTCCTGTACAGCCAAAATTAAAATATTTCCGTCAATGGATTGAGCATCATCCCCGGGTAATGAGTTATTAAAGATACCGTCACCGGGGATGATCATTCTTGTGTCAGAATCATCCCAGGCGAATATTAATTGCGCGGTGAGCCCGTAATCATCTGAAACAATCCAGGTGGGCTTTCCTTGCTGATTGACTAGAGTTTGCCACTGGCGTAATACAGAATCAGCAAATTGATCAATTGATTGATATTCGTTGACTCGCTGTGTCCAGGATCGGGTAGCAGAGACCCTGGATTCGCGGGTACCAGCTTGCAGCGAGTAACTGCTTCTAAACTCCGGAAAAGCTTTTTCCGCAAGACCAATGATCGCTGGTTGAGATAGCGAGATCACCAGTGTCAATCCGCTTAAAACAGAGACAGTTAATACAGTTCGATGCAGACCGGTTGATAATTTTAACGGAAATCGCGGCCATAACACTGCCAGCGCGGGGAGTATCCAGTTCCCTTTAAGCTGATTGAAAACCAATGCGGCAATTCCAAATGCGCCTAACAGGATCAGTGCTATGTTCAAGCTGTTCAAATGATCCGGTTCTGTTAGTTTGCCCGACAAAAGTAGCCGTAATCGATCCATAAAACCTTTGACGCCAGCAATGGGCAAAAAGATACCTCCCAGAAGTAAAGTCGTCCCAAGTTGAATGGAAGCAGCTTCCCAGAAAGAGACAGACTCTGCCATTTGCCCGAATTCTGAAATAGCTTTCAGTAAATCCATATTTAATGAAAAAAGCACTGGCAAGGCTAAAATAAATGATGTTAACCCGTAATACATAAGTTTGCGTCTGTGGATATCTTGATATTTGATAAAAAAATAAAAGAGCACTGGTAAGATTAATATTCCTGATAATTTGGTCCAGGGGGCAAGTCCGGCGATGAGTGCTGCAGCCCAATACTGTCTATTGATGGTGAACAGTAAAAATGAAAGGATCATCGTCAAAAGGAAATTATCAGGATGCAAAATGACGCCGGTATAAGCCTGCCAGGGGGTAAAGGCCAGGATAGTAAGCGCAAACCCACGGGAGCGATGGCTGAGGCCGCGGGCTTGCAAAAGCCGGTCGAAAAGATAAAGCACTAAAATGCCGGCGGCGATAGACGGCAGACGCAGGATGAGCATTTGTGACAGAGGAAGAATGCTAAATCCTTTTAAGGCAAGTTGCAACAACGGCGAATATGCGGGTTCGGGATGCATTGCCCAATAAAAGTAGGTCGCTTCATCGCGACCGGCGCCGGGCAGCATGATCAAGGGAATTCTGGAAATTAAGGCAATTATACTGACCGACAGCCAGACAGGAATTTTCACAATTTTAGATTGCCAATCGGAAAGAAACTTTTTTAATTCATTTTTATCCATAGAGTCGCAGATTCTTATGATGTCCGAACAAGCTTCAGGTTAATTTGGCTCGAAAATATAAGCAACGATTTTCCAATTCGGAGAGATGATTATGAAAAAATTGATTCAGACCGATAAAATTGCGGTGATTTCCGTATACCTGGATTTGGGCGCAGACCGTCGCGGGGTGGACATCGGGCCGTCGGCAATCCGCATTGCCGGGTTAAATGAGCGCTTGCTAAACCTGAATTTTGAGGTTAAAGAAATGGGCGCCATCTATGCCCACGAACCGGAAATTTGCCTCCTGGGTGAACGAACCATAAAGTACTTGAACGAAGTTAGCGACGTCTGCAAGCAGGTTAAGGAACAGACACTGTCAGCTCTGGAATCAGGGTGGTTCCCATTGGTGTTGGGCGGTGATCATAGTATTGCAATGGGATCCGTATCGGGGCTGGCTGAATATCAGCGTAAGAGAAATAAGTCTGTCGGATTAATCTGGGTGGACGCGCATGCGGACATGAATATTCCGGAGACGTCTCCCAGCGGAAATATCCACGGGATGCCCTTAGCGGTGCTATTAGGAAAGGGCGATCCAACCCTGAGAGAACTGAATGGAACGGCGCCGGCGGTTTTACCGGAAAATGTGACCATCATTGGCGCCAGAGATATTGATCCGCAGGAAAAGGAAATGGTGCGGGAGTCCGGCGTGCGCGTGTTTACCATGTCGGAAATCGACGATCGTGGCATCAGTACCTGTATTAATGAAGCATTGGAGAGAGCTCTGGACGGAACCTGCGGTTTTCATCTGTCTTTTGATATGGATGCACTCGATCCCTGGGAAGCACAGGGTGTCGGCACTCCCGTAGATGGCGGATTAAATTATCGTGAAGCTCACCTGATTTGTGAAAGAGCCTGTCAGACCGGCAGATTGCGGAGCCTGGAGGTGGTCGAGGTCAATCCGATTCTGGATACCCAAAACCACACCGCCCAATTGGCAGTGGAGATTATTGAGAGCGCACTGGGGAAAACCATACTTTAGCAAGATAGATAAATGGCAATGGTCAGCGCAGACGTAAAGTCTGTGCCTACCGATTGTGGCTACGACAATTGAACGCGTAGAAACTGGTAGCCGCAGGCTTCTTCCATGGGGCTATTGTTTATACACATCTTTACAAGAAAGTTTCTCTTGCTCCAAAAGTCTCTTTATTTTCTAAATTTGAACCCGCCGTTGCGCATGCGTAGCTGCGGGATTCGATATTTACTTATCGCCTGGATAATTCTAAAAACAGAAAAGATAAAACAATTACCTGCCTGC
>JABAHQ010002674.1_pt1 | contig 40345 bp, 36 predicted proteins | sample 7062091 | NCBI WGS metagenome assembly JABAHQ01 (sample SAMN14534359, study PRJNA622989) | marine sediment metagenome | biome: marine biome [ENVO:00000428]; feature: marine pelagic biome [ENVO:01000023]; material: deep marine sediment [ENVO:00002113] | place: India: Gulf of Kutch | collected... | reverse complement strand
CAGGACAAGGCCCCCGCCATGGGCCTTGTCTGCCACCGGCGCGGGCTCAGCGCCGCGCGAGCGAGCGCTTGGACACCAGCACCAGCCCGATCACCGCCACGCAGATGCCGATGGCCAGTGGATCGAAGGCCTCGTTCATCAACACGATGGAGTAGGCGTAGGTGAAGAAGGGCTGCAGCAACTGCAACTGGCTGATGCGCTGGATGCCGCCGAGCGCGAGGGCGCGGTTCCAGGAGAAGAAGCCCAGCAGCGAGTTCACGAAGGCCAGGAAGGCCAGCGCGCCCCACTGCACCGAACCGAAGCCGCTGAAGCTGGCCGCGTCGAAGTTGAGCAGCGACAGCGGCATCAGCAGCGGCAGGTTCAGTACAAGCGCCCAGCACATCACCTCCCAGCCCTTCATCTCCTTGGACAAGGCGCCGCCCTGGGCATAGCCGAACCCGGCCAGCACCACGGCGCCAAACAAGGCGAGGTCACCCAGGTAAAAGCCACCGCCCATGTCGCTGCGCAGCGCGGCGAACACGGCCACCGCCACGAAGCCGGCCATGGAGGCCGCCCAGAACAGCAAAGGCGGCCGGTCCTTGGTGATGAGCGTGCCGAAGACCGCAGTGGACAGGGGTAAGGCCGCCAGCACCACCCCACCATGTCCCACGGGCACGTGCTGCATGCCGACCGCTGTGAGCACGGGGAAGCCGTACACCACCCCCAGGGACATCAGCAGCAGTCGCTTGATCTGGGAGAGGTTGGGCAGTGGCGAACGGGTCAGCCACACCACAGGCACCGCCGCCAGCGCGGCCAGCGCCGAACGAAACAGGCCGATCTGCATGGCGCTCAGGTGCCCTGCCAGGATCTTCGCGCACGGCAGGGTCAGGGCGAAAGCCGCCACCGACAGTATGCCCAGGAGGTAGGCCTGGGCTTCTGCGGAAGCGGTGGAATGGGGGCTTGAATCGGAAACGTAGGCGGACTGGTTCATGGGTGTGCTCTCTGGCAAAACATCGTGGCGCGCGGGCCTTGGCGCCCGCGCGATGGCATCAGATCTGCTTGTGGTGGTGATTCGGTTGTGACAGCGGTGACTTGCTCAGAAAGAACACAAGTGAGGTGCGACTGCCGCCGCGCACCGTGCGAACGCCATGGGGAATCTCGCAGCGGTTGATGAGGAAGTCGGCGTAGCCAGTTCGGATCTGATGCTCCCGGCCCTCGTGCTCGATGAAGAACTCTCCACCCTCGTACGCCTCGCCGAACTGGATGACGCACGAATAGCGATAGTCCAGGTTGCTGTGTGTGTCGATGTGCTTGCCGATGAAGCCGCCTTCACGCAACACGTTGGCCTGGCAGCGGCGGATGTAGAACTCCCCCTCCATCAATGCCGACAACAGCTCCCGGCAACGGCCCTGGTTGAGTCGCTCGATCACCTCCCGGCCGAGCGGGTCGTTGCGGAAGACGGGCGTCTGTTCCTTCTTGTCTTCCATGAAGCGGCCGACGTCGAGGTGGTTGTGTTCACCGACGTCGCCCACCCGTATCAGCTCTTTGGGGACGGCTTCGCAGGCTTGGCGCAGGCAGGCGATGTCCTGCTCCGAGAACAGTGTCCTGCCATCCAGTCGGGCGTAGGCCTTGGTCTCGAGATCGTGTCGGGCGGTATGGATGACGTCTTTCATGGTGGGTTCTTCGAAGGAGTGGAGGGGTGACAGCGCTAAAACGGAACGGGGCGGCATCGGCGTGGCACAGGTGGTCCCTGAGCATGCGCAGGCCCGCCAGGAAGCCCCAGACCTCGCGGACGGGACCAAAACGGCTCGCCTCGCGTTCGCAGGTGCGGCGCAGGTCCGCGATCGCGTGGTACGGCGCCAGGGGAAAGCGGTGATGGAAGTCGTGGTTGGGGAGGTCCTGCGGATAGACGTAGAGTCGCACCGGCACGTCGAACGCCAGCGCCGCGCCCCACCACCGGGCCCAGGCCAGCAAGCCACCACGCGGGAGGGGTCGACCCTGGAAGCGCCCCCAGGTGAGGCGGCCGTAGCCGCTGGCCGTACCGGTCTGCGCGTCGCGCGGCGCAAACCAGAGGTGTTCGGTGATCAGTTGCAGCCACAGGGAATGCGGCAGCAACAACAGCACCGGCAGCCAGAACAGCAGCAGGAAGCGGTCCAACCAGCCGTGCGCCAACGCCAGCCCCAGCGGCACGGCCAGCACCAGCAAGCGCCAGAGCCGCTCTGGCCAATCGGGCTCGATCAGCGTATGGAGGAATCCTTCGCGCAGTTGCCCTCGAATGAAGGACGGCGCGAAGGGGCGAAGCCAGACCCGAAGCCAGAACGCCCATTCAGGCATGCCGGGGCGCAAGCCATTGGCCGCGATAAAACACTGGTCGGGGTCGTCATCGGAGCACAGCACGCGCAAGTGGTGGTGCGTCTTCACGTGGCTGGCGTTGTAGGCGCGCCAGCTCTGGTAAAGAAACGGTGCGGTGAAGAGCACCGTGGCCACAAGCTGCGCCAACCCGCGATGGGGCATCGCGGCCCCATGCGTCATGTAGTGAAAGCAGGCCTGCAGACTGCGCCCCCGGTTCACCACGACCAGCCAGCAGGCCGCCACGCCGAGCACTGCAAGCATCGCGGATGTGCTTGACGCGGCGCGGTCGCCGATCCACAGCGCCAGACCGATCGCCACCCAGGACCCGAACAGGTGGGCCAGCGTGCGTGCGTTGGAGAGGGGCCGCATCGCATGCGCCCGTTCCGACGCATTGAGCACCCGGCCCTTGCCGGTGAGCCAGGTCCAGAAACGCTGGCCGAGCAGGCGGTCATAGTCCTGCCGCACATTGAAGCGCGGACCATAGGCCGAATACACCACGCGCGCGCCCACCTCAGTACACCCTCTTGAGGTAAAGCACGGGGATGCGCTGGTACAGCCAGTAGAACGGCATCATCCGGTTGTGATCGCCGCCGACCACGAGCGCGTGGGGAAAGTGGCGATGAAAAAGTCGCCCCATGGCCGCGTATTCGGCGCCCTGGCGCAGCAGGACGTCGGCGAGTTCGCTGCGCGAGCGGCCTTCGTGCCAGGCCTGGTACAGCGGCATGCGCGCGTCCAGCACCTGGGCCAGGTTCACGCGGGTGGGCATGAGCGCGTCGAAATCATCGCCGCTCAGAGAGTGGTGGGCCGCGTCGACCATTGCCTTCCAGGCCGCTTCACCGCCCGCGAGCTCGGCAATGAACACCGATGCCGCGGGCCGCTGCAGGGCCTGCAGGACGCGCCGCTGGCTGCGTTCGAGCTTGTCGCGGAACGAGCCGCGCGTTTCGCCCACCCGACTCACCGTGGCTTCGTCCATGCCCTCGAAATCGCCGGCCGCGATGACAATGCGCGAGCGGATGCCGTGCCGGGCGAGCAGGTCCTGCAAGCGGGGCAGCACCCCCACGACGCGCCCGGCGACCAGCCCAACGCCATCGCCCAGGCCATCAAAGGTGTAGCGAAAGCCGCCCTTGCAGGGCACGTAGCCGTAGTCCGGGCACACCGGCGATACCAAGGTGACTTCCTCACCGTTCAGGCCCTTGAGCAGCACATCGGCCACGGCGGCGATGAACTCGTCGTCGGGCAAATGGAAGGACAACGCCGCGAGCAGACGTTCCAGATCACGAACGAGCGCCTGTGGCATGCCGCGCAGCGAGGGGTAGCGAGCCATCAGGGCCGGTGTGGTGTGCGTGTGGCCGCGCACGCAGCAGGTCAGCAGCGTGAGCAGCGAAGGCCGCACGAAGTTGATGTACGGCTTGTCGAACAGCACCTGGGTTTTCCCACCGGTTTGCGTCACGCGCCAACCGAAACTGTCCGGGAAATGAGGTTTGATGGCCTGGTAGAAGGCCATGTACTTCGGCAGCCCCCCCATGGCCACGCCACCATGGAGGTGAAACAGCTCGAGGAAACGCGGAACGTCGTGCTGCAGGCCCAGGTGCTCCACCAGGGCCGCCGGCGGCGCATGGCCGCAGGCGATGGGTGCGAGCACGGCCTTGCTGAGCATCCGGTCGGTCAGCTTGCCTCGACGTGAGAAGGCACTCAGATGCATGGCGGCGTCACCGAAACGACAAAGCCTGGCGCGACGGCACGAGCTCGACCGCGTTGATGTTCGCGTGCAAGGGCTGGCTCAGTGCCCAGCAGATCGTGTCGGCCACGTCTTCTGCGGCCAGTGGCGTTACCGCCTGGGCCATGGCCGCCGGCGCGGGCTCGGTCCCGGTGCTGCCGGCCATGCGGACCGACTGGAACTCGGTGTCGGCCCGGCCGGGCGCCACGTTGGTCACGCGCACTCGCTCGGCCGCCAGCTCCGTGCGCAGGTTGGCGCCGAAGTGTTCGACGAAGGCCTTCGTGGCGGCGTAGACATGCCCTGTCACATAGGGATAGCGCGCCGCGATCGAGGTAACGTTCACGATGTGCCCCCGGGTACTGGCCTTGATGGAAGGCAGCAGGATCGACGTGTTGTTGAGCACTCCCAGGCAGTTGGTCATCACCATGGTGTGCATGGCATCGGCCGACAGGGTGTCGAAGGTGCCGGCACCGAGCATCAGCCCCGCGTTGTTGACCAGGGTGTCCACGGCGCAGAAGTCGACCGGCAAGGCGTGGTAGACGCGGCGCACCTGTTCGTGCGCCTGCACGTCGCAGGCCGCCACGTACAAGGGGGCGTGGGGCAGACTTTCCTTCAACTGGTGCAACCTGTCCCAGCGACGCCCCAACGCCACCACCCGATGGCCCAGGCCCAGCAGCTTGAGCACACAAGCCCGCCCGATGCCGGACGTGGCACCGGTGACCCACACCGTACGGGGCTGCTCGTTCAACACCATCGCGCCTCCTTCTCGTCGCAGCATGAGCGACGCGATCAACTGGGCGCGAACAATAAGACCTGGATCACAAATGACCCCTGCACAGTTCAACAACTAGCTGCCAAACTGTCACGGCAAATCTACAGAACAGTGGCGGGGAAAATCACGTGATAACGATCGACAGACGCCGTACCGAATCGCTTTCGGACCAGGTATGCGAGGGTTTGCTCAAGCTGATCGGCTCGCGACTGCTCGAGCGTGACCGGCTACCTTCAGTGCGGCAACTCGCCAGCACCATCCAGGTCAGCGCCTGGACGGTGAGCGAGGCCTACCAGCGCCTGCTGGCCCAGGGCGTGATCACCTCGCAGCCCGGCTCAGGTTATTTCGTCGCGCGGGCGGCGCGCTCGCGCGATGGCGAAGACCCACCGACCAGGCACTCCAGCCCGCTGCGGCCCGTCAACTCGGTGAATTTCGTTCGCAACGCGGTGGACCCGGGCAGCCATGCCATGCCCGTGGGCTCGGGCTTTCTTCCCCGAAGCTGGATGGACAAGGCCATCCCCGCGTCCGTGGTGGGCCGGCTGCTGCGCGAGCCGCTCATGACCACCCCGGCACCCACACACGGCCTGTTGGAGCTGCGCCGGCAACTGAGCACCAAGCTGTCGATGGCCGGCATCCATGCCCCCACCGAGCAGATCGTCACCACTTTCGGCGTGACGCACGCCATCCAGCTCATCTGCCGGCACTTGCTCAAGCCCGGCGACAGCGTGGTCATCGAGGACCCGAGTTACATGGTGCAGCAGACGCAGCTGCGCGACGCGGGCGCGCGCCTGTTCGCCGTGCCGCGGCGGCACGACGGCCCCGACCTGGAGGCACTGGAACGCATCGCAAGGGAGGTCCGCCCGCGCCTGGTGTTCACGCAAGGTGCCCTGCACAACCCCACGGGCACGACGTCGAGCCCGGCCAATTGCTATGGCCTGCTATCACTGGCAGAACGTCACGACTTCCTCCTGGTGGAGGACGACGCCTTCGGCGATCTGGCGCCCGATACGGCGCTTCGGCTGGCGGCTCTGGACGCCTTCCGGCGCGTGTTCTACGTCGGCAGCTTCACCAAGGTGCTCAGCCCGGCTGTGCGAGTGGGCTTCGTGGTCGGCCCACCCGGTCATGTGGAGGGCCTGATCGAACAGAAGGTCCTGGGGGTGCTTACGGGTTCATCCCTGCAGGAAAGCGTGGTGTCGCACACACTGCGCTCGGGTGGCTACGGCATGCACGTCAATCGTCTGCGACGCAAGTTGGCGAAATCGCATCACGCGTCGCGGCTGGCGCTGTCCCGGGCCGGTGTGCGCTTTGATCCCACCGCGTCACAAGGCCTGTTCCTGTGGGGCGAGGTGCCGGCGTCGGTCGGTAGACGTGGAGCGGATGCACCAGCAGGCGCATGAGGAAGGTATCCTGCTCACCCGCGGCTCCATCTTCTCCCCCACCGGCGCGTTCGAGCACCACCTGCGCTTCAACGTGGCGCACGCGGCCGATCCGCGCTTCCTGGAGTTCATTCAGCGTTTCACCGGCGGCTCCAGTCCGCGGCCAACGTCCCTGGGCGAGATGGGGCCGTGATCGCGTGAACGTCTGGCCCGTCAGCCCAGCGATCGCAGCGGGTGCGTCTGCGCCGTCCAGGGCGACTCGAAGAACGCCGCCACCGATTGGGCTGTCACGTCCTCGATGCGCGCCGGGTTCCACTTCGGTGCGTGGTCCTTGTCGATGGCCAGGGCGCGCACGCCTTCCACGGTTTCGCTCGCGGCGCCGGGGCGCAGGTGGAAGCAGTGGTGCACCAGGTCGCGTTCCATGCGCAGGTCGTCGGCCAGGCCCATGCCGCGCGCGCGGCGGATCTGCTCCAGCACCACGTGCAGCATCAGCGGTGAGCGCTGGCGCAGGGTGTGCAGCGTCTCCTTCGCCCAGTCGCTGCCACTGGCTTCCAGCGCCGCGACCATGGACTTCACGTCGTCCAGGCCGAACACCGCGTTGACCTCGGCCGTGGGCCAGGGCGCTGCGGGCGCTGCGGTCTGCAGGTGACTCTCGACCCAGCGCTGCACCGCCTCACCGTTCTCGAAGGGCGTGGCGGCCAGGCTGTCCCACAGCTTGGGCAGGCGCTGGGCCTCGATGTGGCCGTCGGCCAGGCCGACCGACAGGGCCTCGCGCCCCTGCAGCAGGCGGCCGGTGAGGCCCAGGTACTCGCCCACGTGCCCGGCGCAGCGGCTCAGGAAATAGCCGCCGCCCACATCGGGGAAGAGACCGATGTTGGTCTCGGGCATGGCGAGCTTGCTGCGCTCGGTCACCACGCGCAGGCTGGCGCCCTGGCTGATGCCCATGCCACCGCCCATGCAGATGCCGTCCATGAACGCGATGTAGGGCTTGGGGTAGGTGTGGATCAGGTGGTTGAGCGCGTATTCCTCGGTGAAGAAGTCCTCGAGCGCGGGGTCGCCCGCCAGCGCCGCCTGGTGGAAGAAGCGGATGTCGCCGCCCGCGCAGAAGGCACCGAAGGGGCCTTCCTTGCCCATGCCGCGAATGGCCACGGCGAACACGGCGGGGTCCTCGCGCCAGGCCTGCAGGGCGGCCGTGATGTCACGGATCATGCCGAGCGACAGCGCGTTGAGCGCCTTGGGCCGATTGAGCGTGATCAGGCCCACACGGCCCTGCACCTCGGCGATCACGAGCGATTCGTTCAATGACATGCGACTACCTCCAGCGACGGTTCTTCGAGAATCTTCTTCAGCGCCCGCGCGATTCGCGGGCGTCCAGGGTCTGCAAGCGCGGGGTGCCGTTGCGCGAACGCCAGCCCAGCAGTTCGTTGGCGAACAGGGCACCGATGACCAGCGTGCCACCGATCAGCACTTCGGTGCCCGGCCTTTCGCCGGCGCCCAGCCAGGCCAGCAGGATGCCGAAGATCACCTCCAGCAGCGCCAGCAGCGACACCTCGGGCGCTTTCAGCGAGCGCGCGCAGGTGACGGCCAGCGCGCAGGGAATGGCCAGTTGCACCAGGCCCAGCAGCGCGAGCCAGGCGATGTCGCTGGCGGTGGCCTGGAAAGGCACGGCCAGGGGCAGCGTCAGCAAGGAAGAGATCAGCCCGCCCAGCAGCACCGAGGGCACCAGGTCGATCTTCTGGCCCTGGGTCTGGCTGCGCTGCACCACCGTCCAGTTCACGGCGCCGGCAATGGGCACGCAAAGCGCCACCAGCGAGCCGATCACCAGCGCGCTGGTGTCGATGTCGGGCGTGGCGAAGGCCTGCAGGAACTGGCTTCCATACATGTAGACGATGCCCAGGCCCGCCGCCACGATGGCGGCCCAGGTGCGGGGCGCCAGCGTCTGTCCGATGGTGAAGCGGGCCAGCAACGCGGTGAACAGCGGCCCCACCGCCATGATGATCAGCACGTTGGCCACGGTGGTGAAGGTCAGCGCCAGCATGAAGGCGGTGAACATCACGCTCCAGCACACGCCGCTGAGCCAGAAAGCCGCCGAGCCGGCCAGCACGCCCCAGTGGCGCCGCAGCGGGCCCTGCCCCGATTCGTCCGCGAGGCGACCCGCCGCGCGGTCGGCCGATCGCCACAAGGGCAGGATGAGCAGCAGCGACAGCGCGGTGAAGGCGCTGCGCCAGAAGGTCACCTCGAAACGCGCCGCCGATTCCAGCTGGCGCGTGACCACGCCCGCGATGGACCACATCAGGGTCACCGCGACCATCAGGAAAACCGCCTGCGTGTGCGTCAGGCGACTCAGCAGGCGGAAAGGCATCAGGCGTCTCGGCTGGCGCGCTTGCGCTCGTGCTCTTTGAGGAAGCGCTTGCGCAGGCGGATGCTCTTGGGCGTGACCTCGACCAGCTCGTCGTCCTCGATGAACTCGACACCGTATTCCAGCGTGAGCTGGATCGGTGGCGTGATCTTGATCGCGTCTTCCTTGCCGCTGACCCGGAAGTTGGTGAGCTGCTTGGTGCGCGTGGCGTTCACCACCAGGTCGTTGTCGCGGCTGTGGATGCCGACGATCATGCCCTCGTACACCGGGTCGTTGGCCTTGACGAACATGCGGCCGCGGTCGTCGAGCTTGCCCAGGGCGTAGTTGAAGATCTCGCCGTCGTCCATGCTGATGAGCACGCCGTTCTTGCGTCCGGCCACCTCACCCTTGTGCGGCTCGTAGCCGTCGAAGATGTTGGCGATCAGGCCCGAGCCGCGCGTGAGGTTGAGGAACTCGTTGGTGAAGCCGATGAGCCCGCGCGCCGGGATGCGGTACTCCAGGCGCACGCGGCCACGGCCGTCCGGGTCCATGTTGACCAGTTCGCCCTTGCGCTCGCCCAAGGCCTGCATCACGGCGCCCTGATGGCCTTCCTCGATGTCGGCGGTGACCATCTCGATCGGCTCCAGGCGCACACCGTTCTCTTCCTTGAAGACCACGCGCGGTTTGGACACGGCGAGTTCGTAGCCTTCGCGGCGCATGTTCTCCAGCAGGATGGTCAGGTGCAGTTCGCCACGGCCGGACACCTCGAAGACGCCGTCTTCGTCGGTCTCCTTCACGCGCAGGGCCACGTTGCTCTGCAGCTCTTTCTGCAGGCGGTCCCAGATCTGGCGGCTGGTGACGAACTTGCCCTCGCGCCCGGCCAGCGGGCTGGTGTTCACGCAGAAGTTCATGGTCAGGGTGGGTTCGTCCACCTTGAGCATGGGCAGGGCCTGCGGGTTCTGCACATCGGTCACGGTCACGCCGATGCCGATGTCGGCGATGCCGTTGATCAGCACGATGTCGCCGGGACCGGCCTCGGTGGCCTGCACGCGGTCCAGGCCCTGGAAAGTGAGCACCTGGTTGACGCGGCCCTTGAAGGACTTGCCGTCCGGGCCTTCCATGACCAGCACGTCCATATTGGGACGCAGGGTGCCGTTGCTGATGCGGCCCACGCCGATGCGGCCCACGAAGGTGGAGAAGTCCAGCGCGGAGATCTGCAGTTGCAGCGGCGCGTTCGGGTCGCCCTTCTGCACGGGCACATGCTTGAGCACCGTGTCGAACAGGGCCGACATGTCGGGGCCCCACTGCTCGCCCGCCGGGCCTTCCTCGAGCGAGGACCAGCCATTGATGCCCGAGGCGTAGACCACGGGGAAGTCGAGCTGCTCGTCGGTGGCGCCGAGCTTGTCGAACAGGTCGAAGGCGGCGTTGATGACCTTGTCGGGGTTGGCACCGGGCTTGTCCACCTTGTTCACCACCACGATGGGCTTCAAGCCCAGTGCGAGCGCCTTCTTGGTGACGAAGCGCGTCTGCGGCATCGGGCCCTCGGCGGCGTCGACCAGCAGCACCACGCCGTCGACCATCGACAGGATGCGCTCGACCTCGCCGCCGAAGTCCGCGTGGCCGGGGGTGTCGACGATGTTGATGCGGGTGCCCTTCCAGCTCACGGCGGTGTTCTTGGCCAGGATGGTGATGCCGCGCTCGCGTTCGAGGGCGTTGTTGTCCATCACGGTGTCGACGACCTTCTCGTGCTCGGCGAAGGTGCCGGACTGGCGCAGGAGCTGGTCGACCAGGGTGGTCTTGCCGTGGTCGACGTGGGCAATGATGGCGATGTTGCGGATGGGTCTGGTCATGGTTGTGCCTCGCAGGCTTCGAGGATTTGCTGGATATCGGTGGGGCTCAACAGGCGCCCCGCAATGAGTTCACCGCCCTGCGTGTGGGCCGTGCCCAGCAGAACAGACTGTGTCGGATCAGCGGGCGACGGGCCGAAGACGGCCACGCGCTCGCGGTTGGGCCAGTCGCCGCGGCGGCGCACACCACTCAGGAACCGGCCGGCATGCTCCGCATCGAGCGTGACGCGCTCATGACCTGCGAGCAAGTCCTCCACGGGCCGCAGGACCTGCAGGCGCTCGTCCTCGGACATGGACTCGAGCGCGTCGAGGGTGACGGCATCGCTCACGTCGAAGGGGCCGGTGGCCGTGCGGCGCAGTGCGATCAGGTGGCCACCGCAGCCCAGGGCTTCGCCGATGTCTTCGCCGAGCGTGCGGATGTAGGTGCCCTTGCTGCAGACCACGCGCAGGCGCAGTTGCGGTGCCTCGCCCTGCAACCGCATGTCGAGCAGCTCAATGTCGTGGACCCTCACGCGGCGCGGTTCGCGCTCGACGGTTTCGCCGTCGCGGGCGTACTCGTACAGGGCCTTGCCGTCCTTCTTGAGCGCGCTGTGCATGGGCGGCACCTGCTCGATCTCGCCCATGAAGCGGTCGAGCACCTCCACCACCTGGCCGGCCGTGCAGCTCACCGGGCGGGTGTCGATGACCTCGCCTTCGGCATCGGCCGTGCTGGTGCGCACGCCCAGGCGCACCGTGGTCTCGTAGGTCTTGTCGGCGCCCAGGTGCAACTGGCTGAACTTGGTGGCGGCCCCGAAGCACAGGGGCAGCACGCCCGTGGCCAGCGGGTCCAGCGTGCCGGTGTGGCCGGCCTTGTCGGCGCGCAGCAGCCATTTGGCCTTCTGCAAGGCCTGATTGCTGGAGAGACCCAGCGGCTTGTCGAGCAGCAGCACCCCGTGCACGGGGCGCCGTTGCACCCTCGTGCGTTGGCGCTCCATGCTCAGTCCTCGTTCTTGGAACGCGAAGCCACCGCCTTGGAAATCAAGGCGTTCATGTCGGCCGCGCGCTCGGTGGTGCGGTCGAACACGAAGTGCAGCGTGGGCACGGTGTGGATGTGCAGGCGCTTGAACAGCGCGTTGCGCAGGAAGCCCGCCGCGGCGTTGAGGCCTTCGGTGGCTTCGTCGGGGTTACCGGTGAGCAGGCTGAAGAACACCTTGGCGTGCGCGTAGTCGGGCGTGACCTCGACCGCGTTGATCGTGACCATGCCCACACGCGGGTCCTTCAACTCGCGCGCGATCAGCTCGGCCAGATCGCGCTGGATCTGGTCGGCCACGCGGAAACCGCGGTTGGGAACGGACGACGCCTTGCGGGGCATGGTGATCTCGCTTGCCTGGGTGCTTACAGCGTGCGCGCGACTTCCTTGACCTCAAAGAATTCGAGCTGGTCGCCCTCTTTGATGTCGTTGTAGTTGCGCAGCTTGATACCGCACTCGAAGCCTTCCTTGACCTCGCGCACGTCGTCCTTGAAGCGCTTGAGCGACTCGAGCTCACCGTTGTGCACCACCACGTTGTCGCGCAGCAGGCGGTAGTGCGCGTTGCGCGTGACGAAGCCCTGCGTGACCATGCAGCCGGCCACCGTGCCGATCTTGGAGGCCACGAACACGGTGCGGATCTCGGCCATGCCGATGACCTCTTCGCGCTTCTCGGGCGCCAGCATGCCGGACATGGCCGCCTTGAGGTCGTCCACCGCGTCGTAGATGATGTTGTAGTAGCGCAGGTCGACCTCGTTGCCCTCGGCCAGCTTGCGCGCACCGGCGTCCGCCCGCACGTTGAAGCCGATGACCACGGCGCCGGCCGCGATGGCCAGGTTGACGTCGCTTTCGCTGATGCCACCCACGCCCGCGTACACGAGCTGCACCTTCACCTCGTCGGTGGAGAGCTTGAGCAGCGAGGCGGCGAGCGCTTCCTGCGAGCCCTGCACGTCCGCCTTGAGGATGATGGGCAGGGTCTTGACCTCGCCGGCGGCCATGTCGGAGAACATGTTCTCCAGCTTGGCGGCCTGCTGCTTGGCCAGCTTGGTGCTGCGGTACTTGCCCGCGCGGTAGGTCGCGATCTCGCGCGCACGGCGCTCGTCGGACATGACCATGAACTCGTCGCCGGCCTGCGGCACTTCGGCCAGGCCCTGGATCTCCACGGGGATGGAAGGACCGGCTTCCTTGGTGGCCTTGCCGTTCTCGTCGAGCATGGCGCGCACGCGGCCCGAGGTCTGGCCCGCCAGCACCACGTCGCCCACCTTGAGCGTGCCGCTCTGCACCAGCACGGTGGCCACGGCGCCACGGCCCTTGTCCAGGCGCGCCTCGATCACCAGGCCCTTGGCCATGGCTTCCACGGGCGCCTTGAGTTCCAGCACCTCGGCCTGCAGCAGCACCTGCTCGAGCAGGTCGTCGATGCCCATGCCGGTCTTGGCCGACACCGCCACGAAGGGCGATTCGCCACCGAACTCCTCGGGCACGACTTCCTCGGCCACGAGCTCGGACTTCACGCGCTCGATGTTGGCCTCGGGCTTGTCGGCCTTGGTCATGGCCACCACGATGGGAACGCCCGCCGCCTTGGCGTGCTTCACGGCTTCCTTGGTCTGCGGCATCACCCCGTCGTCCGCCGCGCAGACGAGGATGACGATGTCGGTGGCTTGCGCGCCGCGGGCGCGCATGGCCGTGAAGGCCTCGTGGCCCGGGGTGTCGAGGAAGGTGACCATGCCGCGCGTCGTGTCGACGTGGTAGGCGCCGATGTGCTGCGTGATGCCGCCGGCCTCGCCGGCCGCCACCTTGGTGCGGCGGATGTAGTCGAGCAGCGAGGTCGTCTTGCCGTGGTCGACGTGGCCCATGACGGTGACCACGGGCGCGCGCGGCATGGCCTCGGCCTGCTGTTGCGACACCTCTTCGGCGGTGAAGGCCTCGGGGTCGTCCAGCGCGGCCACCACGGCCTTGTGGCCCAGTTCCTCGACGAGGATCATCGCGGTGTCCTGGTCCAGCGACTGGTTGATGGTGACCATCTGACCCAGTTTCATCAGCTGCTTGATCAGCTCGGACGACTTCACCGACATCTTGTGCGCGAGCTCGGAGACCGTGATGGTCTCGGGCACGTGCACCTCGATCTGCTTGAACTCGGCCGGTGCCTGGAACGAACCCTGGCTGTCGCGCGAGTCACGGTCACCGCGGCGGCCACCGCCGCCGCGCGGGCCGCTGCGCCAGTTGCCACGGCCCGAGCTGGTGTCGCCGCGGGTCTTGATCTCTTTCTTCTTGGCGGCGTCGTCCTTCCAGGTGGAGGACAGGTTCTCGGACTTGACCTCTTTCTTGCCGGCGCCAGCGGTGGTGCTGCCCGGCGCTGCCGCGGGGGCCTTGGCGGGCGTGCCCGCCGGCTTGTGCAGCGTGCCCTTGAGACCCGCCTTGGCGTCGGCCGGCGGCTCGGGCTTCTTGGCCACGAGGGTCTTGGCCGGTGCGGCCATCATGGCGCGGATGTTCGCGGCCTCGGCCTCGGCCTTGCGGCGGCGCTCCTGGAGTTCGGCGGCGCGCTGCTCCTCGGCCTTGCGCTCCTCGGCGGCCTTGTCGGCGGCGGCCTTCGCCGCGGCTTCCTTGTCCGGACCCTTGACCTTCACGGCCGTGGTCGGGGGTTTGGCGGGCGCCGGGGCGGCGGGCTCCTGCGCGGCGCTGGCGGCCGAAGCCGCCGCCGCAGCGGCTTCGCGCTCCTGGCGGGCGGCTTCGGCGGCCGCCGCTGCGGCCGCGGCCTTGGCTTCCTCGGCCTCGCGCGCGGCGCGCTTGGCGGCCAGCTCTTCTTCCTGACGGCGGATCAGCTCGGCCTGGCGGCGCGCCTCTTCCTCGCGGCGCGAGAGCTCGGCGTCATCCACCACCGGTGCGGCCGGCATGGCCGGTTCTTCCGCCACAGCGGGCGCGGCCACGGGTTCGTCGTCGCGCTTGATGAAGGTGCGCTTCTTGCGCACCTCGACCTGGATGGTGCGCGCACGGCCCATGGCGTCGGCCTGCTTGATCTCGGACGTGGACTTCTTGACCAGCGTGATCTTCTTGCGCTCGCCGCCGGTGTTGCCGTGCGCGGCCTTGAGGTGGCCAAGCAACTGCTGCTTGTCCAGCTCGGTGATGGGATCGGACGGCGCGGCCTTGCGCACGCCCGCGGCGGCCAGCTGCTCGAGCAGCACGGCGGCGGGTTTGTTCAGTTCGGCGGCGAATTCGGCGACGGTGTTACTGGTCATGTGTTCTGTGCTCCGTGGGCCTCCGGGTGATCAGGACTGGGACTGCGCTTCGTCACCGGTGAACCAGTGCGCGCGCGCCTGCATGATCAGCTCGGTGGCTTGCGCTTCCGACTGGCCCGTGATCTCGGTGAGTTCGTCCGTCGCGAGATCGGCCAGGTCGTCGCGGGTGTGGATGCCGGCCTCGGCCAGCTTGGCGATCAGCTCGGGCGTGAGGCCGCTCAGGTCGCGCAGGTCCTGCGACACCTCCTCGACGCTCTCTTCGCGGGCGATCTCCATGGTCAGCAGCGCATCCTTGGCACGGGTGCGCAACTCGTTCACGGTCTCTTCGTCGAAGGACTCGATCTCCAGCATTTCCTGCAGCGGCACATAGGCCACTTCCTCGAGGCTGGTAAAGCCTTCTTCGATCAGGATGTCGGCGATCTCCTGGTCGACGTCGAGCTTGGCCATGAAGACCGAGCGGATCGAGTCGGCCTCTTCGGCCTGCTTCTGGGCCGATTCGTCGGCCGTCATGATGTTGATGCGCCAACCGGTGAGCTCGCTCGCCAGCCGCACGTTCTGACCGCCGCGGCCGATGGCGATGGCGAGGTTTTCCTCGTCGACCACCACGTCCATGGCGTGGCGCTCTTCGTCGACCACGATGGAGACCACGTTGGCCGGCGCCAGCGCGCCAATGACGAACTGCGCCGGGTCTTCCGACCACAGCACGATGTCCACGCGTTCGCCCGCGAGCTCGTTGGTGACGCCGTTGACGCGCGAGCCGCGCACGCCCACGCAGGTGCCGATGGGGTCGATGCGCTTGTCGAAGCTGTGCACGGCGATCTTGGCGCGCGAGCCGGCGTCGCGGGCGCACTTCTTGATCTCCAGCAGGCCCTGCTCGATCTCGGGCACTTCCTGGCGGAACAGCTCGATCATGAACTCGGGCGCCGAGCGCGAGAGCAGGATGGGCGCGCCGCGCAGCGTCAGGTCGACTTCCATGATCATGGCGCGCACGCGGTCGCCGGTGCGGAAGTTCTCCTTGGGGATCATCTCGCTGCGCTTGAGGCGGCCTTCGACACGGCCGCTCTCGATGATCAGATCGCCCTTGTCCATGCGCTTGACGGTGCCCACGAAGATCTTGTCGCCACGCGACATGAAGTCGTTGAGCAGCATCTCGCGTTCGGCGTCGCGGATCTTCTGCAGGATGACCTGCTTGGCGGCCATGGCACCGATGCGGCCGATGGGCACGCTTTCCACCGGCTTCTCGATGTAGTCGCCCTCTTCGATGTCGGCGATCTCGTCGCGCGCATCGGAGAGCATTTCCTCGGCGTCAGGGTTCTGCAGGCCGGCCTCGTCGGGCACCACCAGCCAGCGGCGGAAGGTTTCATAGGCGCCCGTGTCCGGGTCCATGGCGACGCGGATGTCGACCTCGCCCTTGTAGAGCTTCTTGGTGGCCGAGGCCAGCGCCTGCTCGACCGCGCCCAGCACCACGTCGCGCTCGACGTTCTTCTCGCGCGAGATGGCATCGATCAGCATCAACATTTCGCGGTTCATCGTTCAGCCCACCTTTCCAATCCAGTACGGTCTGTTTGTTATGTCCTGTCGGCGTCCTCGGCGCCCGCCTCGCTGGCGGCGCCCCGGCCTTTGAAATTCACGATCGGCGCCAGCCGCGCCTGTGAAATCTCGTCGAGCGTGAAGCCCAGCGCCTGCGCCCGCTTGATGAACTCGATCCGACGTACCGCCGGCGGGGCGTACTGGNNCTCACGCGTTGGCCGGGCTTCACCGGGGGCGCGTCGCTCCAGACGATCTGCCAGCCCCCGTCGGCCACGCGCTCCAGCGTGCCGCGGAATTTCTTGCGGTTGGCCGCCACCGCGCCGTTGGCGCCCAGCGGGGCCTTGAGCGTGATGTCCACCACCTGCCCTTCGAAGCGCAGGAAATCGTTTTCCTGCCGCAGCGGCCGGTCGATGCCCGGCGAACCGACTTCCAGGCGCCGGTAATCCATGCCTTCCACTTCCAGCGCGTACTGCAACTGGCGGGTGATGCGCTCGCAATCCTCAACCGTGACGAAGCGCTCGGGCGGCCGCGGCTGGCCTTCGGCCGGCGGTTGCCAGGGCCAGTCCACCGTCACGCGCAGAAGGCCGCCGGCGGACCGCTCCAGGTCCACCAGATCGAATCCTTGTGCGGCAACGATTTGCGCGACGGTGTCTTGCCAGCCCATGTATGAAGTGCGTCCGGCCGGCATCGGTTTCCCGCCCGGCCAAAAAAAAAGGGCCGGTAATTACCCGCCCGATTGGTCGTGAAGCGCGCATTGTAGCGCGCCCGACGGGGCCTAGCAAGCCGCGAGCCAGCTTTTCGTGCCCAAGGGCGAAGCCGCCGCCGGCCCCGGGGCGCCGTCAGGCCGCCGCCTGCACCAGCAGCCGCGTGTAGGGGTGCTCGGGCGCGGCCAGCACGGCCAGCGCGGGGCCGCGCTCGACGATGGCGCCATCCTTCATGACGATGACCTCGTGCGCCATGGCCCGGATTACGCCCACGTCGTGGGTGATCAGCAGGTAGCTCAGGCCCCGGTCGCGCTGCAGGCGCTGCAGCAGCGCCAGCACCTGCTTCTGCACGGTGACGTCGAGCGCGCTGGTGGGCTCGTCGAGCACCAGCAGTTGCGGCTCGACGATGAGCGCGCGTGCGATGGCCAGGCGCTGACGCTGACCGCCCGAGAATTCGTGTGGGTAGCGCTGCAGCCAGTCCGCACCGCGCTGCGGGTCGTCCACCAGGCCCACCTCGGCCAGCAGCGCGACCACGCGCTCGCGGCGCTGGGCTGGGGGCAGGTCTGGCCGGTGCACCGACAGGCCCTCGCCCACGATCTGCTCGACGGTCAGGCGCGGAGAAAGTGAGGAGAACGGGTCCTGGAACACCACCTGCACGCGTTGGCGCAATTCGCGCAGGCGCTTGTCGCGCTTCGCCTCGGCCCAGCCGCTGCCGGCCACGTCCAGCCGCCCCTCGAAGGGCAGCAGGCCGAGCGCGGCCAGGGCCAGGGTGCTCTTGCCCGAGCCGGACTCGCCGATCACCCCCAGGGTGCCGCCGGCCGGCACGGCCAGGTCGGCGCCCTGCACCGCCGTGAACGCCCCCTTGCGGAACCAGCCCTTGAAGCCTGGCAGCGGAACGGGGTAGCTCACGCGCAGGCCTTCGGCGCGCATCACGGGCGCGCCGCCGGTCGCGGGCTCGGCCACGGCGCGCTCGGGCTCGCTGGCCAGCAGCTTGCGGGTGTAGGCGTGTTGCGGGCGCTCGAACACCTCCGCCACGCCACCCTGCTCCACCAGGTGGCCCTTCTCCATCACGGCCACGCGGTCGGCGACGCGCCGCACCAGGGGCAGGTCGTGCGTGATGAGCAGCAGCGCCATGCCGTGCTGGCGCTGCAGGTCGGACAGCAGATCGAGGATCTGGCCGCGCAGGCTCACGTCCAGGGCGGTGGTGGGCTCGTCGGNNGCTGGCCAGGGCCATGGCAATCATGGCGCGCTGGCGCTGGCCGCCGCTCAACTGGTGCGGGAAGGCGTCGACGCGGCGCTCGGGCTCGGGGATGCCGGTGGACGCCAGCAGCTCCACCGCCCCGGCGCGCGCCTGGCGCGGCGTCAGGCCGCGCTTGAGCTGCAGCACCTCGCCGATCTGGTTGCCCACGCTGTACACGGGGTTGAGCGCCGTCATGGGCTCCTGGAAGATGACCGCGACCTCGTCGCCGCGCACGCCGCGCAGTTCGCGTTCGCTCAGCGCCAGCAGGTCGCGCCCGCCCAGCAGGGCCCGGCCCGAGACCTCGGCGTTGACCACCAGGCGCAACAGCGACAGCGCCGACACCGTCTTGCCCGAGCCCGATTCGCCCACCAGCGCGAGCTTCTCGCCCGGGGCGATGGAGAAATCGATGCCGTGCACCACCGCCTGCCCGCCGAAGACGACGCGCAGGTCCCGGACCTCGAGCAGGGCCTGGTCGCTCATCGGTCGGCCTTTCTCGGATCGAGCGCGTCGCGCAGCGCGTCGCCCATGAAGGTGAGCAGCAGCAGCGTGAGCACCAGAACGCCGAAGGTGGACAGCGAGATCCACCAGGCGTCGATGCTGTTCTTGCCCTGGCTCAGCAGCTCGCCCAGCGAGGGGGTGCCGGGCGGCACGCCCAGGCCCAGGAAGTCGAGCGAGGTGAGCGCGAGGATGGCCGCGCTCATGCGAAACGGCAGGAAGGTCACCACCGGCGTCAGGCTGTTGGGCAGGATGTGGCGCCAGATGATCTGGGCGCTGGACAGGCCCATGGCGCGCGCGGCCCGCACGTAGTCGAAGTTGCGGGCGCGCAGGAACTCGGCGCGCACGTAGACGGACAGGCCCATCCAGCCGAACAGGCTGAGCAGGATGAGCAGCAGCCCCACGCTGGGCGCGAACACGGCCGAGAAGATGATGAGCAGGTAGAGCTCGGGCATGGCGCCCCAGATCTCGATGAAGCGCTGGAAGGCCAGGTCTGTCTTGCCACCGAAGAAGCCCTGGATGGCGCCGGTGACGATGCCCAGCACCACGCCGATGGCGGTGAGCGCCAGCGCGAACAGCACGCTCACCCGAAAGCCGTAGATGAGCTGGGCCAGCAGGTCGCGCCCGCGGTCGTCGGTGCCGAACCAGTTGGCGGCGCTGGGGCCTGATGGGTTGGGCTTTTCGGCGAAGTAGTTGATGGTCTGCGAGCCGTAGGGGTTGGGCGCGTAGACGGCCCAGTTGTCGCCCTTGGTGATCTGCTCGCGGATGAAGGGGTCCAGGTAGTCGGTAGCGGTCTGGAAGTCGCCGCCGAACACCGTTTCGGGGTACTCGTGGACGATGGGGAAGTAGGTCTGGCCCTCGTAGCGAACGATCAGTGGCCGGTCGTTGGACAGCACCTCGGCAAACAGGCTGGCCACCACCATCGCGCAAAACAGCACCAGGCTCCAGTACCCCAGGCGGTTGCGTTTGAAGCGAAGCCAGGCGCGCCGCCCGGGGCTGAGGGATGCGGCGGCCATCAGTCGAACTTCACGCGGGGGTCGACCCACACGTAGCAGAGGTCGGAGATCAGCTTGGTGACCAGCCCGATCAGGGTGAACAGGAACAGCGTGCCCAGCACCACCGGGTAGTCGCGGCGGATCACGCTCTCGTAGCTCAGCAGGCCCAGGCCGTCGAGCGAGAACAGGGTCTCGATGAGCAGCGCGCCCGTGAAGAAGGCGCCGATGAAGGCCGCCGGGAATCCCGTGACGATGGGGATCAGCGCGTTGCGGAACACGTGCTTCCACAGCACCTGGCGCTCCTCCAGGCCCTTGGCGCGCGCGGTCATCACGTACTGCTTGCGGATCTCGTCGAGGAAGGAGTTCTTGGTCAGCATGGCCGTGACGGCGAAGCTGCCCAGCACCATGGCCGTGACCGGCAGCGTGATGTGCCAGAGGTAGTCGACGATGCGCGCGCCCCAGCTCAGCTCGTCCCAGTTGGCCGAGGTGAGGCCGCGCAGCGGGAACCACTGCAACTGGCCGCCAAAGATCACCAGCAGCGCCACGCCGAGCACGAAGCCGGGGATGGCGTAGCCCGCCAGCACGATCAGCGTGCTGATCAGGTCGAAGCGCGTACCCGCGCGCACCGCCTTGGCCACGCCCAGCGGCACGGCCACGCCGTAGCTGATGAGGAAGGTCCACAGCCCCAGGCTGATGGACACCGGCAGCTTCTCGAGGATGAGATCGCCCACCGGCTTGTTCTGGAAGAAGCTGGTGCCCAGGTCGAAGCGCGCGAAGCGGCCGATCATCTCGACGAAGCGTTCGTGCGCGGGTTTGTCGAAGCCATAGAGCGCCTTGATCTGCTCCAGGCGCTGCGGGTCCACGCCCTGCCCGCCGCGGTACACCGAGCCGCCTTCGGCGCCCGTGCCGCCAGCGGCGCGCGCCTCGGCCAGGTACTGCTCCACCGGACCACCCGGCACGAACTGGACCACCACGAAGGTGATCAGCAGCACGCCGAACAGCGTGGGCAGCATGAGCAGCAGGCGCTTGAGGATGTAGGCCCACATGGCGCGTCAGTCCTGTCGGGGCGGGGCTGCCCACCAGCTGTCGATGGCCCAGGCTTCGCCAGGCGCATACGGTGGCATTTGCGGCGGGTGTTGCAGCCGCCACGCGTTGTAGGCCATGCGGTGCGTGGACGCCGACCACTGCGGAATGAGGACGTGGCTGTGCGAGATGGCGCGGTCCAGCGCGCGGCAGGCGGCGATGAAATCGGGCTTGGTCCTGGCGCCCACCATGCGCGTCAGCAGGCGGTCCACCGCGGGGTTGGCGATGCCGGAGAAGTTGCCCGAATCGGACGTCTTGGCGGCCTGGCTGCCGAACAGGTCGGCGTACTCGGCGCCCGGATTGGGCGTGCCCTGGAAGTTGATCGAAATGATGTCGAAGTCGAAGGTGCGCAGGCGCTGCTGGTAGAGCGCGAAGTCCGCCGGTCGGAAGCGCAGCGTGATGCCCAGCTTCTGCAGGTTGCGTATCCAGGGCGAGACGACGCGCGCGCCGGTCTCGTTGCTGTCCAGGTACTCCAGTTCCAGGGCCCTGCCTTCGGCGTTCCTGAGCACGCCGTCCTGCACCGTCCAGCCCGCCTCGCGCAGCAGCGCCTGGGCCTTTCGCAGGTTGCCGCGCAGCGAGTTCTCGCCATCGGTGCGCGGGGGCGAGACCATGGGCCCGAACACGGCCGGCGGCAACTGCGCACGCCCGGGCTCCAGCAGGGCCAGTTCCTCGGCCGAGGGCAGGCCGTCGGCCGCGCACTCGGTGTTGCCGAACAGGCCGCGCACGCGCTGGTAGGCGCCGTAGAACATCTGGCGGTTCATCCACTCGTAGTCCACCGCCAGGCCCAGGGCCTCGCGCACACGGATGTCGTCCAGCGGCTTGCGCCGCGTGTTGAGCACGTAGCTCTGGAAGCCCGTGGGCAGCTTGTGGGTGAACTCGCCCTTGACCAGCTCGCCGCTGTCGAACTTGCGGCCATTGACGCGGCGCGCCCAGTCGCCGGCCGAGAAGAAGCGCATGAGGTCGAACTCGCCCGCCTTGAGCGCCTCCAGCCGCGCGGTGCTGTCCTTGTAGATCTTGACCGTGATGCGGTCGAAGTTGGCCGTGCCGCGGCGCACCGGCAGGTCGCGCGCCCAGTAGCCCGGGTCGCGCACGTAGGTGATGTCGCGGCCGAACTTCACCGGGCCGATCTTGTAGGGACCGCTGCCGATGGGGGGATCCATCACCACCTTGTCGAAGGTCTTGCGCTGGCCGGTGGCGGGGTCCACCTCATTGCCCCACTGGCGGCTGAAGATGGGAATGCCGCCCACGGTGAGCGGCAGCTCGCGGTTGGGCAGCTTGAAGCGAAAGCGCACGGTGCGCTCGCCCAGCACGTCCAGGCCCGCCACGTCGGCCAGGATGGTCTTGTAGGCGGGCGAGGTGTGCGGCCCCAGCAGGGTGTCGAAGCTGAACTTCACATCGGCGGCCAGCACCGGGTCGCCGTTGTGGAATTTGGCCGTGTCGCGCAGGCGGAACACCACCGACAGGCCGTCGGGCGCGGCCTGCACGTCCTCGGCCAGCAGGCCGTAGCCGGCGCCGGTCTCGTCCAGCGCGCCCGTCAGCAGGGTGTCGAACATCAGGCCGCTGAGGTAGGCCGGCGCGCTGCCGCGCAGCGTGAAGGGGTTGTATTTGTCGAAGGTGCTGACCCGCAGGTTGCTCACCAGTCGAAGCTCGCCGCCCTTGGGAGCCTGCGGGTTCACGTAATCGAAGTGGGTGAAGCCGTCGGGGTACTTCAGCTCCCCCCAGATGGCGTAGCCGTGCGCGGCCCACAGCGCCGGTACCGCCAGGGCCAAGGCGCCCGCCACGGCCCAGCGGCGCAGCGTGCGGGGGTGCGGACGGCTCATGACGTGCATGCGACAATTCTGCGTGATATTTTTCCGGAGTCCGATCAATGGGTTTTCTCGCTGGCAAGAAGTTCCTCATCACCGGGGTGCTGTCCAACCGTTCCATCGCCTACGGCATCGCCAAGGCCTGCCACGAACAAGGCGCCGAACTGGCCTTCAGCTACGTGGGTGAGCGCTTCAAGGACCGCATCACCGAGTTCGCCGCCGATTTCGGCTCCACGCTGGTCTTCGACTGCGACGTGGGCGACGACGCCCAGATCGAGAAACTGTTCAGCGACCTTTCCCGGACCTGGCCCAAGTTCGATGGTTTCGTGCACGCCATCGGCTTCGCCCCGCGCGAGGCCATCGCGGGCGACTTTCTCGACGGGTTGTCGCGCGAAGCCTTCAAGATCGCGCACGACATCAGCGCGTACAGCTTCCCCGCCATGGCCAAGGCCGCCCTGCCCCACCTGAACGAGCGCGCCGCCCTGCTCACCCTGAGCTACCTGGGCGCCGAGCGCTGCGTGCCCAACTACAACACCATGGGCCTGGCCAAGGCCAGCCTGGAGGCCTCGGTGCGCTACCTGGCCGAGTCCCTGGGCCCCAAGGGCATGCGCGTCAACGGCGTGAGCGCCGGCCCCATCAAGACGCTGGCCGCCAGCGGCATCAAGGGCTTCGGCAAGCTCATGAACCTGGTGGCCACGGTGTCGCCGCTGCGCCGCAACGTCACCATCGAAGACGTGGGCAATGCCTCGGCCTTCCTCCTGTCCGACCTGTCCTCGGGCATCACGGGCGAGATCATCTACGTGGACGGGGGCTTCAGCCACGTGGTGGGCGATTCGGCGAACGCCGAGGCCTGATCGCCGCACCCGCCCATACAAAAGGCCCCGCGACGCGGGGCCTTTTTTGCGGGGCGCACCGGCCTGTCAGGCCTTCACGCAGTCCGCGAAATACGCCTTCTGCCCGTCGATGCCCGCCGTTTCCACCAGGCCGTGGATATCGGTCTCGAAGCCCGGGCACTCCCGCGCAAACTCGCGGTTGAACTTGAGGTAGTCCACGATCTTGCGGTTGAACACCTCGCCGGGGATCAGCAGCGGAATGCCCGGCGGGTACGGCGTCACGAGGCTGGTGGTGATACGGCCTTCGAGCTCGTCGATCGGCACGCGCTCGGTGGTGCGCTGGGCGATGTGCGCGAAGGCGTCGGTCGGCTTCATCGCGGGCGTGAGGTCGCTCAGGTACATCTCGGTGGTCAGGCGCGCGATGTCGTACTTGGCGTAGAGCGCGTGCACGTGCTGGCACAGATCGCGCAGGCCCATCTGCTCGTAGCGCGGCTGCTTGGCGCAGAACTCCGGCATGATCCGCCACATCGGCTGGTTCTTCTCGTAGTCGTCCTTGAACTGCTGCAGTGCCGTCAGCAGCGTGTTCCAGCGGCCCTTGGTGATGCCGATGGTGAACATGATGAAGAAGCTGTAGAGGCCGGTCTTCTCGACCACCACGCCGTGCTCGGCCAGGAACTTGGTGACGATGGACGCGGGAATGCCCGTCTCGCCGAAGCTGCCGTCCATGTTGAGACCGGGCGTGACGATGGTGNNGATGGTGGCCTTGATCGGGTCCAGCATGTTGAAGCCCGGCGCCATGTCGCCGAAGCCGTGCCAGTCGCGCTCGGTGTGCTGCTCGGCATTGGCGTCGCGGCGGCGGTTGAGCACCCAGTCCTTGGCCTCGCCCACGCCCTCCTCGGCCAGGTGATCGGGGCCCCAGACCTTGAACCACCAGTCGTCGGTGCCGAAGTCGTCCTCCACCTTGCGCATGGCGCGGCGGAAGTCCAGCGCCTCCAGCAGGCTCTCCTCCACCAGCGCGCGCCCGCCCGGCGGCTCCATCATGGCCGCGGCCACATCGCAGCTGGCGATGATGGCGTACTGCGGGCTGGTGCTGGTGTGCATCAGGTACGACTCGTTGAACAGGTGCCGGTCGAGCTTGACGTTCTGCGAGTCCTGCACGAGCACGTGGCTGGCCTGGCTGATGCCGGCCAGCAGCTTGTGGATGGACTGCGTGGCGTACACCACCGACTCCATGGGCCGCGCGCGCTTCTTGCCCATGGCGTGGTAGTTGCCATAGAAGGGGTGGAAGGCCGCGTGCGGCAGCCAGGCCTCGTCGAAGTGCAGGTTGGCCACGTAGCCATCCAGCATCTGCTTGATGGCCTCCGTGTTGTAGAGCACCCCGTCGTAGGTGGACTGCGTGAGCGTGAGCACGCGCGGCTTCACGGCCTTGGCATCCACCCCCTTGAGCAGCGGGTTGGCGCGGATCTTGGCCTGGATGGACTCGATCTCGAACTCGCTCTGCGGGATCGGGCCGATGATGCCGTAGTGGTTGCGCGTGGGCTTGAGGAAGACGGGCACGGCGCCCGTCATGATGATGCTGTGCAGGATGGACTTGTGGCAGTTGCGGTCCACCACCACCACGTCGCCCGGCGCCACCGTGTGGTGCCACACCATCTTGTTGCTGGTGCTGGTGCCGTTGGTGACGAAGAAGCAATGGTCGGCGTTGAAGATGCGCGCCGCGTTGCGCTCGCTGGCGCCGATGGCGCCGTTGTGGTCGAGCAGCTGGCCCAGTTCCTCCACCGCATTGCACACGTCGGAGCGCAGCATGTTCTCGCCGAAGAACTGGTGGAACATCTGGCCGACGGGGCTCTTGAGGAATGCCACGCCGCCCGAATGCCCCGGGCAGTGCCAGGAGTAGGAGCCGTCTTCCGCGTAGTCGAGCAGGGCCTTGAAGAACGGCGGCTGAATGCCTTCGAGGTAGCTCTTGGCCTCGCGGATGATGTGGCGCGCCACGAACTCCGGCGTGTCCTCGAACATGTGGATGAAGCCGTGCAGTTCGCGCAGCACATCGTTGGGCAGGTGCCGGCTGGTCTTGGTCTCGCCGTAGATGTAGATGGGCACGTCGGNNCCTCGATGAAGGTGCGCAGGTTCAGCACGGCGGGGTCCAGGTCGGGCCCGTGGCTGAACTCCTCGTCGTCGATCGACAGGATGAAGGCGCTGGCGCGGCTTTGCTGCTGCGCGAACTGCGACAGGTCGCCGTAGCTCGTGACGCCCACGACCTCCATGCCCTCGCTCTCGATGGCCTGCGCCAGCGCGCGAATGCCCAGACCCGAGGTGTTCTCGGAGCGGAAATCCTCGTCGATGATGACGATGGGGAAACGGAACTTCATGCGGCTCTCCTGGCGAAGCGCGCAAGTGTACGGAAAACACATGTCCGTCCTGTCTTGTCGGACCCGGTTTGACGCAGAATGCGAGTCGGTCCCGACCGGGGATCGACACACGGAGACATGGCACATGGCCGATTCGACCTGGTGGTGGCTGCTGGCGGGCGCGCTCGTGGGCGCCGAGCTGCTCACCGGCACGTTCTATTTGCTCATGCTCGCGCTGGGCGCCGCCGCCGGCGCCATCGCAGCGCACCTGGGGCTGCCGCTCACCGGGCAGATCATCACCGCGGCGGTGCTCGGCGCGGCTGCCGTGGCGGGCTGGTACCTGCACTCGCGCCGCCGCCCGGGCGACCCTTCCGTACGGAGCCTGCGCAGCGTCAACCTCGACGTCGGCGAGGTCATCCAGATCGACCAGTGGAACAACGATGGCACCGCCACGGTCAAATACCGCGGCGCGGCCTGGACGGTGATCCAGCGCCCGGGCAATGCGCCCGCGCCGGGCGCCTACCGCGTCACCGAACTCGTCGGCAACCGGCTGCTCGTCGAGAAAGCCTGAACCTGGCCCCTCAAGCTCCCTCCAACAGAACAATTCAAGACCATGGAAATCGCCATCCTGCTCATCGTCGTCGCGGTCATCTTCGTCACGCGCGCCATCAAGATCGTGCCCCAGCAAAGTGCCTGGGTCGTGGAGCGACTGGGCAAGTACCACACCTCGCTGGCGCCGGGCCTCAACATCCTCGTGCCCTTCATCGACAAGGTGGCCTACAAGCACAGCCTGAAGGAGATCCCGCTGGACGTGCCCAGCCAGGTCTGCATCACGCGCGACAACACCCAGCTGCAGGTGGACGGCATCCTGTACTTCCAGGTGACCGACCCGATGCGCGCCAGCTACGGCTCCTCCAACTACATCGTCGCCGTCACGCAGCTCGCGCAGACCTCGCTGCGCTCGGTCATCGGCAAGCTCGAGCTCGACAAGACCTTCGAAGAGCGCGACATGATCAACGCCCAGGTGGTCTCCGCCATCGACGAGGCCGCGCTGAACTGGGGCGTGAAGGTGCTGCGCTACGAGATCAAGGACCTGACACCGCCGGCCGAGATCCTGCGCGCCATGCAGGCCCAGATCACGGCCGAGCGCGAGAAGCGTGCGCTCATCGCCGCCTCCGAAGGCCGACGCCAGGAGCAGATCAACATCGCCACCGGCGAACGCGAGGCCTTCATTGCGCGCTCCGAGGGCGAGAAGCAGGCCGAGATCAACAAGGCCCAGGGCGAGGCGGCGGCCATCATCGCGGTCGCCGAGGCCACGGCCAATGCCATCCGCCAGGTCGCCGATGCCATCCGCCAGCCTGGCGGCCAGGAAGCGGTGCAACTGAAAGTGGCCGAGAAAGCCGTGGAGGCCTACGGCAACGTGGCGGCCGACGCCACCACCACCCTCATCGTGCCCAGCAACATGACCGAGGTGTCCGCCCTCATCGGCTCGGCCATGAAGATGGTGCAGGCGGGGAAAACGACGGGAGCCTGACATGGACGACCTCGCGCACAACGTGCTGGGTGGCGAGCTGCAAGCCTGCTCGTTCGACCCGCTGACCGGCTTCTACCGCGATGGTTGCTGCCACACCGGTGCCGACGACGAGGGCACGCACGTGGTCTGTGCGCGCGTCACCCGCGAGTTCCTCGACTTCTCCGAGCAGCGCGGCAACGACCTCGTCACTCCCCGGCCGGAATTGCGCTTCGCGGGGCTGAAGGCCGGTGATCGCTGGTGCCTCTGCGTGAACCGCTGGCTGGAGGCCCTGGAAGCCGGCGTGGCCCCGCCCGTGGTGCTGGAGGCCACGCACCAGAACACCCTGCAGCACGTGGGCCTGGACGTGCTGCAGCGCCACGCGTGGCGCAAGGCGGAAGACGGCAGCCACACGGGCTGAGCGCGCCCCTGAGTAGGCTACAATCCCGCGCTTCGCGGAGAGGTGGATGAGCGGTTTAAGTCGCACGCCTGGAAAGCGTGTGTGGGGTAATCCCCACCGCGGGTTCGAATCCCGCCCTCTCCGCCAGCGATCAGTCAAACGGGCCTTCGGGCCCGTTTCCATTTGCGGCGCGCGCCCTCACTGGGCGGGCTCGCTGCGACCCCGCCAGTGCCGCACGTTGAACGGGAACACCGGGCGATGGTCCTTCGCGGCCAGGGCCGCGTCCGGGGTCGCACCCAGGTCGCCCCAGCCGCGCGTTTCGGCGTGTCGGCCCCAGTGGCGGAAGCCGTGTTGCAGCACGCTGTGGCTCTCGCCCGGAATGCCCAGGGCGGTGGTTTCGTACACGCCTTCGCGCGCGGGTGGGCCGTTGCTGTCGGTGGTGAACCAGGGAGAAAACTCTGAAGACATGCGGGGAGCCTCCTTCGTGAAAGTTGTTCAACGGCGACCGCTCGGCGTGCGCCGTGGCACCACTGTCGCATCGATCGGCGTGCACGGCGTGTAGGACGAGGCCGACACCGATGTAGGCCGTCGCACGAGGCCTCGGCCGGGGCCGCCGTCAACGGACCAGCAGGCGGTTGATGTACCGGTCGTGCGCCCGGCCCGGCGTGGGCTCGACGGGCTCGTACCGGTAGATCGGCGTAGCGGTCATCGTGTAGGTGCAACTGAACAACAGGCGCGCGCGCCCTGAGGGCGGCACGCCGCGGTGAATCCCCCACATGTCGCCCACGAAGGCTGTCCCCCTGGGGCCGCCGATGGTCAACACCTGGTCACTGCCGAAGCGCCGCTCGATGTCGTCCGGCGAATACGGCCGCAGGCGCAGGCGGCCGGTGGTCTGGTGCGATCCCATCACGAACTGGTGCGGGCCGCAGTCGGCAAATACGTCGGTCAGATACACGAAGAGGCGAAGAATCTTCCAGTCTTCGGCGTCCCGGTGGAACTTCTGCACCTCGCTGGCCGGGCTGTCCGAGGCGAAGGACCAGCGCAGGCCCACGCCCGAGATGGTCGGCTTGCAGCCGAGGAAACCGGCGGCGATCTCCAGCAGGCCGGGGTGGTTCATGACCTCCAGCAGGTGCGGACAGGCCAGGATGGTCGCCAGCCCGTAGGCGGCGGACGACAGGCCGCGCGTGCTTGCCGACACCGGCTCCGCCATCGCGGGTCGGGCCACGGGCGCGGTGGCCAGGAAGTCGAGGATGTCATCGATCTGCGCCGGGCTGAAGGCCTTGCCCAGGTGGGCCACGCCCCGCTCACGCAAGGACTTCAGAACAAGCGGTGTCTCGGCCAGGTGCGGCGCGCTCGGCGGGCCGTGCCGCAGCGTGATCCAGCGCCTCATGAGGGCCACGACACCGCTGCGCAGGCGGGGATGAGGCAGCAGGCGGGACGCGTAGTAGACGGCATAGCGCAACCAGTTCTCCCGCTGGAAAGGCCGGATCGGAACCATGACTCCTCCTCTTGGCGGTGGACGCCAAGGGACGCTCCGGCAATCGGCGTGCCCGCCACTGCGCGACGCCAGCCGCGACGCACCCGTACCGGACGCCTCCTACAGCCGGGCACTCCGTGTGCCGACAGCCTTGCGCACCATTCATTCCCAAGATGGGCCCGGCACAACCACACAGGAGGCACACCATGGCGCAAGCCCTTCCCTCAAGCACCGCTCACGGGGCCTTCGCGCCCGCCGTGTCCTGGCCGGCCATCTTTGCCGGGGCCGCTGGCGCGGCCGCGTTGTCGCTCATTCTGTTGGTGCTCGGCACCGGGCTGGGGCTGGCGTCTGCCTCCCCCTGGGTGGTCGGCCGCCCGGACGAAGGGCCGTTCGGCACCGCCGCGGTGGTCTGGATCTGCTTCACGCAAGTGATCGCCTCGGGCATGGGCGGCTACCTGGCGGGCCGCCTGCGCACGCGCTGGGCCGACACGCCGCGGGACGAGGTCTACTTCCGCGACACCGCGCACGGCTTTCTGGCGTGGGCGGTGGCCTCGCTGGCCACGGCCGCCCTGCTGACCACGGTGATCGGCACCATCCTCGGCGCCGACATGCGCGAGGCGTCCAGCGCCGCCGCGGTGGCCGCCGACAACAGCGAACAGGCGCACCGCGCGCTCTGGCTGTTCGTCTCGCTGCTGATGGGGGCGTTCTTCGCCAGTCTGGCCGCCACGTTTGGCGGGCGCCAACGCGACACGGACTGACCCCGCACCTTCCCACCCGATCAGGAGCCCACCATGCGTTCACTGCTGCTGTTCTTTCTCGGCGTTCCCATCCCGGTGATCATCCTGATCGCCCTGCTCTTCTAGGTCGACCCATGTTGCGACGAACACTCCTGATCGGCGCGGCCAGCCTCGCCTGCGCGACGGCATCCCACGCGGCCGACGCCACGACCGAAGCGCGCCTGTCGGCCGAGCGCTGGCTGGCGCTGGTGGACGTGGGCGACTACGCCGCCAGCTGGCAACAGGCCGGTGCCCTGTTCAAGGGCGCGATGGACGCCGAGCGCTGGACCCGCTCGGTCAGCGCGGTGCGGGGCCCGCTCGGCGCCCTGCGCCAGCGCAAGGACAAGTCGGCCGACGCGCAGCAGACGCTGCCCGGCCTGCCCGATGGCCAGTACGCGGTGCTGGCGTATGACAGCGCCTTCGCCAACAAGGCCGCGGCGGTCGAGACGGTCACGCTCGTGAAAGAACCCGATGGCGCCTGGCGCGTCATCGGGTACTTCATCCGCTGAGCGATCTGGCGGCGGCGCGCCAGGGCAGCCGGGGCGAAGCCCGGCTTTGATCAGTGGGGTGCGACGGGATCGGTTCAGAACAGGAACTGCTCGGCCCCCATGTCCTGGGCGGTCACGCCCGTCAGGGTAACCAAGGGGCGTGCCACGGCCGGGCCTTGCGAGCCGTCGGTGTCGATCTGCACGATGGCGCCGTTGGGGCTGTCGATGACACGCACCACGCCGTCGGCCATGGGGTTGCCGCCGCGGTAGCCCACCGACGCCAGCAGGGCCTGCAGGTTCAGGTGGTCGTTCGCGGGCGAGAAGTCGGCGATCGTGTCGCCCGCCTCGCGGAGGCTGCGGTAGACGAAGGTGTCCTTGCCCGCCCCACCGACGACGCGGTTGGCGCCCACGGTGCTGAAGATCTGGTCGTCGGCGTCGGTCCCTTGCACCACCACGCGCGAGCCGGTGGGCTCCACGCGGTGCTTGCGCGCCGTCAACCACTGCGCGGGCGTCAGCGCGGCGCGGGTGACGCGGATCTCGCTGATGCAACCGAAGAAGCCGCTGCCGGCCGAGCCGTTGATGGAGCCCCCCACGACCCAGGGCTGGTCGGGCACGCCCGCGATGCCGATGGCGTTGGTGACGTTGCGCAGCACCGGCGCACCGGCCACGTACATGGTGGTGTCGTGCGTGAGCGGGTCGTTCACGAAGGCCACGTGCTCCCACTGGTCGGCCATGATCTCGCCCGACCAGTTGGTCTTGGACTGCAGGCGTCCCGGCGACGGCATCGTGGTGATCTCCCACTGCACCTCGCGCAGGTTGGAGATGGCGAACTGCAGGGTGCTCGAATCGCCGTAGCTGCCGCTCCAGCCGGGCACCGACAGGCGCTTGCCGCCGCGCGTCATCACGCTCATCCAGGCGTTGTTGGCCGCGCTCCAGTTGCGGTCGATCTTCATGACGGCCTCGACGGTGTAGCCCGTCATGAGGTAGTCGTTGTTGATCGGCACGCCAGCCAGCGTGGCGAAGTAGTGCGCGTTCGGGTTGTTCGGTGAGGTGAAGCACACGCTGCCATTGGCGGCGGTGCGGGCGTGGCGCTCGACCGACCAGACGGCGCCGTCGAGCGGCGCGCTGGCCGCCAGGCCACGGCGCAGCGGGTTGGCGCCGGTCTCGTCGCGCACCTGCGCATCGGCCGCCACCGGCTGGCCGGGCACGCCGCGGTGAAAGCGCCAGTGGGCCACGGTGTCGGGGTGGCTGGGGTAGTCCTCGCTGTCGTAGGGCAGCGCGGTCGCGGGCGGCGTGGGCTCTTCGTAGCCGTCCAGGATCATGGCGCGCGCCTGCTCGACGATGGCTTGCTCGCGCGTGGGCGAGGCCGGGCCGAAGCCCGGCGCGAAGCGGCGGAAGCGCTCGCGGAAGTCGATGTCGATCTCGAACTCGTTGTTGGGCTCGTTGAGCACCGCGCGGTCGAAGGCGTTGAGCGTGGCCTTGGGCTTCATGGGCACCCAGGGCGAGAAGGTCAGCGCCTTGATCTTGTTCTCCGTCAGGTCGAACTCATAGATCCGCATGTAGCCGTTGCCGCCCTGGTAGGCCATCTGGTAGTCGGACACGGCCTCGTGCACGCGGTTGCCGAAGTCGTTGACGCGGGACTTGCGCGCCGAGCCGTGGTTGTGGCCGTTGAGCACCAGGAAGATCTGGTCGTTGTCCTTGATCAGGCGCTCCCACAGGAAGTCGCCGTACGGGGTGTCCTTGGCGGTGACGGCGTCGCTGTCGATGGCCAGGTAGTCGTGCGTGGTCAGGATGACCGGCACCGTGGGGTGACTGGCGATCACGTTGCGCGCCCAGGCGATGGCCGCGTCGGACGCGCGCCAGGACATGGCCAGCGACATGAAGCGCTGACCTTCGGCTTCGAAGATGTGGTACTCGTGAAAGCCCGAAGGGTCGCGCCCGCCGAAGGTGGCCTGCGTGGCCGCGCGCGTGGTGGGGAAGGTGCGCAGGTAAAGCTCGTTGGCGGGGTTGCGTTGCGCGTCGGTGCAATCGTCCTGGCGGCCCACGTAGCCGCAGCCCACCGTCACGTCGTGGTTGCCCGCGAGGATGGAGTACGGCAGCTCCGCGTCTTCGAGCGTCTTCATGGCGCGGTCGGCCACGCCCCACTCGCCTGAATTGCCCGGCCGGTCCACCACGTCGCCCAGGTGCACCACGAAGGGAATGTTCAGCGAGCGCGCGTGCTGCGCGAGCCAGGCCGTCTGCGACGCATACGGCTCGCTGCCGTAGCGCAGCATGAACTGGTTGCCCACGACGGAGTAGCGCGAATAGAACTGCGTGTCGGGCAGCACGGCCAGGCCGAAGCTGGACGAGGCGGCATGGACCGCGCTGGCCGCGGCGATGGCGCCGAGAGTGAAAGACGCGGCGCGAACGAAGCGCCGCGTGGCGGCGGAACGGATGTCGAACATGGCAAGACCGGAGGTGGTGAATCGAAGTCAGCATGCTTACTGCGATCCATCACAGGCCGATGCGCCACGGGCCCGCGGAACACTGGTCCGATCGGAGGATGCTCAGAGCTTGAGCGACCAGGTCTCGCCCACCAGCGATTGCCCGAAGCCCTCGTACGGCTCCGACTTCACGAGCTCGAAGCCGCGCCGCGCGTAGATGTCGCGCGCGGCGCCCAGACAACTGTTCGTCCACAGCACCATCTTGCGGTACCCCTTGGCCCGCGCGAAGGCCAGGCACTCGTCCGTGAGGCGCGCGCCCAGCCCCAGGCCACGCGCGGCCGGCGTCAGCAGCAGCATGCGCAGTTGCGCCGTGGTGGCCGACTTGCGCACCACGAACACCGAACCCACGCGCTCGCCATCGAGCTCGGCCATCCAGCAGCGCTCCCACTCGGGCTGGAAGTGGCGCACGTACTTGGCCACGATGTCGGCCACCAGGGCTTCGAATTCCATGTTCCAGCCGTACTCGCGTGCGTAGACCTCGCCGTGCTGCTGCACCACCCAGCCCATGTCACCAGGGCGCGGGTCGCGCAGCACCGCCGCGCGCGTGCGCGGCGCGGCAGCCGGCTCCAGCAGTTGCTCGATGCGCGCCATCGCCTCCACCACCGCCTGCTGGTCGCCCGGCGCCAGCGCGGCCAGCAGCGCAGCGGCCTCGTCGCGCGACTTCTGCTGCATGGGCGCGAAAGCGGCGTACCCGGCCTCGGTGAGCGTGAGGAGGCTCTGGCGCGCGTCCGTCGGGCTGGGCGTGCGGCTCAGCCAGCCCGCGTTTTCGAAGCGCTTGAGGATGCGGCTGAGATAGCCCCCGTCCATGCCCAGCTCGCGGATGAGCTCGGCGGCCACCAGGCCCTGGTGGTGTGCCAGCTCATAGAGCACGCGCACCTCGGTCAGCGACAGATCGCCGCCCAGGTAGGGCGAGAGCACGCCCGCCCGGCGGGTGTAGAAGCGGTTGAAGCGGCGCACCGCCTTGACGGCGGCGGGCGCCACGGACGAGGGATCAATGGTGGTCGACATGCTTGCCATTGTCAAGTTTTTACTTGCCAATGGCAACTGTCTGCACGCTCAGGTGGCGAGCCGCGTGCGCGGCGGCCCCGCCAGGGTGAGCCAGGTGAGCGCCACGCTGGTGAGCGAACCCATCGCCATGCCCGCCACCATGGGCAGCGGCTGGCCGTTGGCGAACAGGCCCACCACCCCCATGGCCACCGCGCCCACCAGCATCTGCAGCGTGCCCATCAGCGCCGAGGCCGTACCGGCGATGGGGCCGTGCTCTTCCAGCGCCAGCACCGACACGGTGGGGATCACCAGGCCCATGAAGGCGCTGGCGATGAAGAACAGCGCGATCAGCACGCGCAGGTCGTCGCCCCCGAGCAGGTAGTAGGCCAGCAAGGCCGCCATGAACAGACCCGAGGCCGTGGCCGCGAACTTCACCATCGGCACCAGGCCCACGCGCCGGCCCAGCTGGGCGGTGAACTGCGACGCGCCGATGAAGGCGAAGGCGTTGAAGCCGAAGGCCAGGCTGTATTGCGTGGGGCTGAGGCCGTAGTGGTTGATGAGCACGAAAGGCGAGCCTGCCAGGAACACGAAAAACCCCGCCAGCGCCGCGCTGCCGATGCCCACCAGCCCCATGTAGTGCCAGTCGCGCAGCAGCACGCCGTAGCCGCGCAGGGCGCTGCCTACGCTGCTGTCCAGCCGCTGCTCGGGCGGGCGCGTCTCGTTCAGGGTGGTGCGCACCAGCAGCAGACCCGCCACCGCCGCCAGGCCCACGGCCCAGAACACGCCGCGCCAGCCGCTCAGCGCGATCACGCCACTGCCCGCCAGCGGCGCGAGGATCGGCGACACGCTGAACACCAGCATCAACAGCGACATCAGGCGCGCGGCCTCGGTGCCGGTGTGCAGGTCGCGCACCACGGCGCGCGGAATGACCGACCCCGCCGCCGCGCCCAGCCCCTGCAGGAAACGCAGGACAACCAGCGTCTGGATATCGGTGGCCAGCGCGCAGCCCACGCTGGCCAGCGTGAACAGCACCAGGCCGAAGTACAGCGGCGGCTTGCGGCCCACCATGTCGGACACCGGGCCGTACAACAACTGCCCCACGCCCAGCGACAGGAAAAACGCCGTCAGGCTCAACTGCACCGCGCCCACCTCGGCCCCCAGCGCGGCGCCGATGGCCGGCAGCGCGGGCAGGTACATATCGATGGCGAAAGGCCCGATGGCCGAGAGCAGACCCAGGATGAGGGCCATGCGCAAATAGGAAGAAGACATCATGATGGCGGCGATTCTCGCCGCGAGCCCATTTCCTCTTCTGGCCAAGGCCCTCCCATGTCCGACCCTGGGTTGATGGCAACCACGGTGCCGAAGGAGAGAAGCGCCGCCTGCGCCATGCGGTTCCCGCGTAGCCTCACTATTCCTTGAGCAGCTCCGGTAAGCGCGCGAGGACCGCGCCTTCGCACGCGTCGAGCATGGACTGCAAGCTTGTTCGCACGAGAGCGTAGTCGTCGGCGGCCCATTCGGCGTGAGGCAGCGGCTCGCCTGAAGGCTCGGCGCAATCCACGATGACGCTGGGCGACCACAGACTGGCGCCCTCCTTGCGCTTGTATATCTGCAGCCTGGACTTGAGCGCGAACTTCTCCTCGTCCGTACCTGCCAAGGCGTCGTACACCAGACGGGCGTTGCCGCCCGCCACCACCAGTGGGTGCTCGAATGCACGCTGACGCAGCGTCTCGTCGGCATTCATGGCCGCCTGCACGCGGTCATCCAGACGCCGAACGAAATCCGTAGAAGTGGGGTTGCGCAGATTGTCGCGTTGTGCCGATTCGATGCGGTCGCCCACCAAGTCGTTCTTGCTGAACGTTTGAAACCCACCACCGACGCCGGTGGCCAGCATGAGAATGTTGAGAGCCACTTGTGCGGCCACCACTTTGCCGGTGGTCTCCGGTTTGACCATGCGCACTTCTTGTGGCGTCTCCTTGAGCCGGGAACCGTCAGCAAAAGTCGTCGAGTACTGCACCTTGACGGAACCCGGCAGTGTGGGCGGTATGCCGGGCGCAGGACCTGTGGCGCAGCCGGACAGGAAGAAGGCGACGCACAGCAGCGCCGCGCCCCAGCGAAAGGCGACGGGGTGGATGAAGGACATGGGATGAATCGGAAGCGGCGCAATACTCAGCGAACGAAGTAGTTTTCGGCGTAGAAGTCGTTCGGATAGCCATCCGCGTCGACCGGCACGCCAGCGTCTGCATCTGCAAACTGAAGGCGCGCGTTGTGTACATCGCCGATCACCTTTGTATTGGTGATGATCCCGCTCATGCGGCCATCGGGCATTGCGTTGAGGTTGACCCCCAAGCCCCCATCGCCTGAGATCGTGCTACCCACCAGGGTGAACACGCCTTTGATCACGTTGTCCCGGCCAGCACGAGTCGCCTGTGCAACGTTTACGGTGTACCTCTCCGTCACCAAGCCTTGCTTGACGGTGCAGGTGTCATCCCCGTAGACCAGCACAGCGTTGGCGACTTCCAGGACGCCATTGCCCTTATTCGTCAACGTGACGTCGCGTATGCGGGACGCGTACGCCGTGTTGTAGACGAAATCAATGTTGCAGCTGTCGTTCGCGGCGTCGCGCTTCCAGACGCCTTCGAATTCTGCGAGTGAAACGGAGGTTTGGGCAGGCGCCGCAGCCGGCGGCGGGGCATCGTCGCCACCGCCACCACAGGCGGTGAGCGTCAACGCGAAAGCAGTGGCCAACAAGGCATAGGACGGGTTCATGTGCAAGTTCTCTTGATTTTTCGGCGAGGCAAGACGAAACATCCCCGCAGCCGGCCCCGCCGGGCGGCCACTTGGACAAACAAACTGGGGGAAGGGAGCGCGAGGGGCGAGGCGTCAGCGCGCGGCTGAAAGCCTGTCACCTGGCGATGGCTTCATGGGCTGCCGATTGGCAGGGATGAGGCCGGCTGGGTACTGCGGCACGACCCGTGAAGGGTTCGGCGGCAGCGGCCAGCGGGGTCTATTCAGTGAAGAGGCAAAGTATCTGGGACCATCCGATTTCCGGGGGGATCGTCAAAGCAGGCGTAACAAAATCATCACGTGCTCGTCAGCGCTGTCAACAAAGCTGCGTCCGGTTCAACTCGACGTGCCTGCCCCGACGCTGGGCGCTGTCCGAGCTCGCCTCACTGGTGCTGCGGCTGCTGGAACTGCCGATGCTGAAGTTGATGGCCATGCCGCCGCTGGCGTCGCCCTGGCGCTGCGCCTGGGCGACGGTGTTGATGCCTTGGCGGACCTGCAGCCCGGCCGTGGCCGCGCCCAGGGCTTTCATGCGCGCGCTGTCGGTGTGACCGATGGCGTCAAGCGTCTCCACCGCGCCTGCATGGCCTGCACCTCTCCGCAGCGATTTGAGATTCGACGCGAAGCCTCATGGTGTGCGGAATATCCTGCTCAGGAGGGTGGCAGTCCTCTCCTTGGAAAAGTCCTGAAGCTGCGACACCAGCCTTCGATCGGAGAACACGCGTGTCACTTCGTCCCAGTTCCGCAGAAGCACAGTGGCCAAGGTCTCAGCATCTGGCGGCTCGCCAAGATGTTGCTGCGTGATCGATTGATTCACGAACTCCAAGACATATTCGAGCTTGTGCCATCCGGCGATTGCGTTCCCTGCATCGACAAAGACTTGCCCTCGGTCACGCTCGAATCGAAGAGAAAACTGCGGCCCCGCCATCACAAGGACTGCGTTGCCAAACTCATTTGGCCTGTAGTCCGCCGTTTTGGAATCAGGAGAAAAATCCTTGCCCTGCACGAACAAAAATGCGGGAGCGATGTCAATCAGGCTGATCATGGCACTACGGTTTGACTAGTCGCGTTCCATCGAGACTTGGAACATGGCCGTTGCTTCCGAGGTACTCCAGCTCCTGCGCTCTGCGGCGGATTCGACCGGTGCGGCTCCTGATGTACTAGGCGCGGCACCGCTGTTGGGCGCTCATCCTGCCAACCCCACTCACCCTCCAGACGCGTCGAGGCGGGGTTTCTGTGGTGATCGAACTGACGCCAGTCATCCCGAAGCGCATGGTTGTTGACCTTGTCCAGTTCAACGGCAGACGCCTTGCTCAGCGCAATGAGCGCATCCGGGCTGCCCTTTGCCCCTGCCCGCCAGCACCGGGAATGCCGCGCTGCTCTGGTCGAGGCAGGCTTGCGACGCGGTGCAGCCCAGCGCGGCCAACTGCTGGTTGATGAAGCGCCCGTCACCCCAATGCGAGGTTCAGTCGAAACAACTCCGACGCGAAGCGGAAATTCATGCTTATCCAGCGTAGCAAAAGCCTCTCGAAGGCATACCCTCAATACAAGTAGTTCAGTTTCTGCCAACTCCAACATAAGCGACTGGCTGTCATTTCGTAGAAGGTTCATTGACTGCTTTAAATGTTCAGGTCTTCGTCGGCGATGGTGTGGGAGCCGCGCAGTTCGATGTCGCCGTCGGCGCTTAGGGCCCGGCCACGTGGCGCCCGCCGAGCGAGCTGACCTGGGCGCAGGTGTGGCGGTCCAGGCGGCGTGTCTCGGTGCTGCTGAAGCCGAGCACACCGCTGCTCTTGGCGTAGAGTGGGGCGAATGCAACCCAGGCGTTGTTGTCGGCTTCGATGTAGGTGGCTTTGCCAACTTCGATCTGACGGGTCCTTCACTTAGCCGTTCCAGATCAGGTCCTTGATCATTTCCTGACCACCTTGCACCGTCGGCATATGCCTCGCATCTGTCGTTTGCCCTTCATTTTTTAAGCCTTGGCAACATGCCCACATCGCTGTTGTCATTCCTTGGGTGCGCTACTCGGCTCCACAAATAGAAGTTGGCAGCGTCGAACGAACTGGTGAATATGGCGGCCCCCGAACGTCGGCCCCGCTCACTGTGATACACGAGCCAGATGTCGTCCTCCTTGTGGATGCACCATCCGCCATCCGGGAATGCATCCGGGACACCCAGCAGGCGAACATTGATATCGATCTTTAAGCGCTGTAGCTCCAGTGCCAACTCGCGCAACGCCCAGTCAGGGGTTGGCTCTGGTGTTTGCACGAACTCATATTCCTCGCTCCATTGAATTTTCATTTGGCTGGATCCTTAAAGTAACCGTGTCGAATTAGATCGTCGATAGTTGCAAAGCGGTTCTGCACTTCCGGAATTTTCGCGCGCATCTGCACCCCGCCGCCCGGCTGATTGAATGCCGGCGCGATCTTCTCTTCCACAACTGTGAACGGCTTGAGCACTGAGTACTGTTCGTACGGATCGGCCTGCTTTCCTGGGGGCAATGCCCGTTGTTCAAGCGGCGTGTTGACCGGGGATAAGTACTCGCCACTTCGAGAGCCGTAGCGATCGAGGGTTCTGCCTTGTTCGATGGTTGATGTTCTCGATGTACCCGGAACGGCTCCGTTGTTGGGTGCTTGCTTTTGCCAATCCCACTCACCCCCCGGTCGCATCGAGCTGGGCTTCCGGTAGTGATCGAACTGCTGCCAGTCATCCCGAAGCGCATTGTTGTTGACCTTGGCCAGATCATCGGCAGACGCCTTGCTCAGCGTATGGAGCGCATCCAGACTACCCTTGGCACTGCCAGCCAACACCCGGATGCCGAGCTTGCCCAGGTCCAGCACGGCCTTGGCATCGAGCAGCCAGGTCTCTGGGTAGACCCCTTCAAGCCCCTGCGCCTTTTGTTGCGCGACGTTCCAGTAACCCAGCAGGGTCGTCTGGTCGGGGCAGGCTTGCGGGGCGGTGCAGCCCACTGCCGCCAGCTGCTGGTTGATGAAGTTCACCGCGTCGTTGCACGCCTGGCCTTCACACGCGGCCACGGCATTGGCCAGCAATCGATCGCTGAGTTCGTCCTTGTATTTGAGCGCCGCTGCGGTGTCGCATTGCTGGCCTGAGGTCTTGCAGGCCTTGTCGGCCTTGTTCAGGGTCGCGCGCTCCTGATGGCTGAGGTAGTTGTTCGTGACCTCGTTGAACGCAGCGGCAGCGCCCGCCGAACCACCGGCGGCTGTGCCCACGCCGGTGATGAGCAGCGCCGTCAGGCCATCGGCCAGCACGCCATCGATGCCGGCGTCTCGCAGCGCGTCGGCCACCACGGGCGCGCTGAGCGTGCCCATGGCGGAGCCCGCCGCGCCAGCGGCTCCGCCTGTCAACCCACCGATGACCGGTGTGCGCCAGCAGGCGCATCGTTCCCTGATCGCCCCACTCGTCCTGCAGTTGCTGCGCTTCGCCACGCAATTGGGCCGCAAGCGCCGCATCGCCCGCGGCTTCGGCCTGCTCGGCCTGTTGGCGTTTTTCGCGGGCGTCTTGGAGTTGCTGCGCGGCGAAGTCACCCACCGCCTTGCTGCCCTGTTGGCCGAACCCCTTGGTGATGACCACTTGGGCCCCGATGTCTTCCTTGACCTTCTTCTGATCGAAGATCGGCGCAAGCCCCGTCTCGGCGTCCCCCGTTCGGGCCTCCTTGTCGCCTGCGATGCCGCTGATGCCCGAACGCGTGGTGCTGCTGGCATGGCCCTTGTCGTCGCCCAAGCCCACGCCGCTGGGGCGGCTTATGTCCTTCAAGGGCTGGCCATCCGGGCCC
>JABAHQ010006087.1_pt1 | contig 40379 bp, 54 predicted proteins | sample 7062091 | NCBI WGS metagenome assembly JABAHQ01 (sample SAMN14534359, study PRJNA622989) | marine sediment metagenome | biome: marine biome [ENVO:00000428]; feature: marine pelagic biome [ENVO:01000023]; material: deep marine sediment [ENVO:00002113] | place: India: Gulf of Kutch | collected... | reverse complement strand
CGCGGCCGCTCGACGGTGCACCAGGCGCCAGATCAACCAACGGAAGGAACCGAACCATGACACGCAAGACCAGATCAAAACTTATGCGCACCCGCGACACGTTCGAGGCTTTGCGCGAACTCGCGCGGCGCATCGACAACGCCAGCGGCACCCCGACATTTACCGCCGACGAACACGACCACGTTGCCGACTTGCTGGCGGCCGCCGAGCGCATCCCCGGCCCGTGGCTTGTCACGACTAGGCGCGACCCGCCATGGCACGACACCGGATCATGGTCGGAACATCCGACCTTGACCGACGCGCAGCAAACCGCGCACGCAGTCAATGGCCGCTTGTGGCGCGCGCACCAACGCGCCTATGACCCGCATGATGAATTACTCATCACGGTAGAGGATGGCACCGTGCAGCGCGTGGAGATCGACGGCCGCAGCGTACCCTACACGGTGCACGACTACGACGTTGACGGCAGCGACCTTGACGCCGACGACGTGCACCAGGACGCCGACGGAAACCACCACATCGTTTTCCAGGGCTGATGCAGCGCAGAGCGGCCGCCAGGCGCGGCCGCTCGACGGTGCACCAGGCGCCACAACAACGGAAAAAGGAACCGAACCATGACATGCCACGAATACCGCGTTAAAGCCCATGCGAACCGCGCCGACGCGCCTTACCTGGCCGTGCGGGTGCACACACACCAGAACGCGCCGCGCTATCACTCGACATTCCGGCACGCCGACAAGGGCTGGATTATCGGCGAGCGATGCAGCACGCCGCGCGCCGCCGCCCTGCAAGTCCTGGCGTTCGCCGGCTATACGGAGCCTGACGCCACCGGCATTTTGAGCATACCGGACACCGACGCACCCCAGGCGTTCGCCGATCTCTTGACCGACCGGCGCATTTTTCTGCGCAGCGTGTGCGATCTATTCGGCGCCGCCGTGGCCGGCTACCACGGCCCCGGCTTTACGGTAAAGGTCAGCAACCGCCGCGATTATATGGACGGCCTGCGCACCGCCCTGGAAGCCGCCGGCTATACCGTGACGGCCGACACCTATTGGCCAATCGGCGGCGACGCGCCGCCGGCCGGCCTGCGGCACGGTATGCCCTGGAAGTATCCGAACATGGAACCCGGCTTTACCCGGCACTGGACGGTGCGGCCGGCCGGCTGATGCAGCGCAGAGCGGCCGCCAGGCGCGGCCGCTCGACGGTGCACCAGGCGCCACAACCAACCGAGTAGGAACCGAACATGACCAAATGGATCATCGACCACAACGACCGCCACACCGTCCGCCATGCGCTTTGCGTCGCGGTCGAGCGGTACGAAACCAACGCGCGCGAATTGCGCGAAGCCATCGCCAATCCCATGCTCGACAGCACGCCGGAATCTGTCGGCAGTCTTGAAGGGCTGGCAGACCAGTTCGACCGCCAGGCCGCCGACACCCACCGGCTTATCGAAGCGTTCGACGCGGCGACCATCGCGGCCGACGGCGGCACCGCCTGCCGCTGCGACGACTGCGGCCGCACGTTTGAACAGGCTGATTTGGCAGCGATCAAGGACATTGAGCAGCGCCTTGACGCTGGCGGCACCGTGCCGGCCGGGGAATGCCCCGAATGCGGCGCCTTAGCCTACGTCATCGACTGATGCAGCGCAGAGCGGCCGCCAGGCGCGGCCGCTCGACGGTGCACCAGGCGCCACAACCAACCGAAAGGAACCGAACCATGACACGCCGAAACCGCCGCGACCCCTATTGGATCACCTGCCGTTTCGACGGCAAATGCACTTGTGGCGAGCCGATCAAGCGCGGCCGCCAGGCTTTCTATTACCCCGCCACCAAGACGATGCTTGGTCGCGATTGCGGGTGCGGGCAAGCCGCCGCCGCCGATTTCGAGGCCGCCTGCGCGGACGAGGATTTTTACAACAGCGGCGCGTGAAGCGCACAAACCCAAGGAACCGAACCCATGGACGTTTACGAAAAGAACCGCCAGCTTTCCCTGGCGCTGCGGCGCCTGCTGACGGCTGTTGAACCCTTCCATACGTTTCCCCTTCCTGCGTTCGAGGAAGCCGTAGCGGAAGCACGGAAAACCCTTTACGCCTGCGAGGAACCGAACCATGACCGCCGTTGACTTCACCGCCTGGCGCCATCCCGTGCGCGCCGTCGCCTGTCCGGACTGCAAGCAACCGGCCGGCGCTATGTGCGAGCGACCCAGCGGCCACGGCGCCAGCGATTTTCACGCCGCGCGCAAGGCCGAAGCCGACCGCGTGTTTATCAAGCAGCACGGCGAAGATGCCTGGATTGAACGCACGCCGGCCGGCTGGACGATCCATCCCGCCGGCCGCGCGAAAGAACAGCGCCAGGACAAACCGCGCACCGAACTAACCGCCGCCGGCGAGCAATACGTTATGGCCGGCTGCGAACGCCAGGAGCCGCGCCAGGGCGCGCAACTGGACTTGTGGAGGTAATGCCATGCTGGATCAATTGGACCTTTTCCCAGCGCCGCCGCCATCATCAAGCCCCGCGTTACCGGTTGATCGACCGGTAACGGCGGCGGCATCTGGCATTCCCGCCTTTGATTGGAGAACCGAACCGGCCACGCGGCGTTGTCCCATGCCCCTGCAACGCCTGGCATTTGCCCCGGTATGGCGCCGGCGCCGGCCGCCGCCATCTCCCCGGATCGTGCCGGCGCCAGGCGACAGTGCCGCCTGGCGCTGCGCCTACTGCGGCGCCGGCCGCGACGGCACCAAGGGACACACCGGCGTCACGATGGACGGCCGGAAATACCTGGTATGCCCTGGCAAAACCCCCGCACGCAAAAGGAGGGTGCAACCATGAAACCTGCACCCGTGAAATTCGAACGCGGCCAGGTCTGGCGAATGCATTTCGGCCGCGTTACCGGCCGCTATAAGGACGGCACCTATCGCATCGCGCCGGAACCGTGGGGATCCGGCTGGCGCTATGTCGTCGTGCTGCGCGCCGGCGCCAAATGGATCACCGGCATGGACCCGCACAGCGGCCAGGTCGCACGCCTTCATATCGACGACTGGACCCCCTGCGCGATACGCCTGGCCGACGAACCGGCCGGCGGCCTACGCGCCATCGTGAAGCGCCGCAGGGCCATGAAACGCCATGGCCTGTGGAAACCATCGAAGGAAACGAAAGCCCTGATACGGGCTTTGGCAAGGAGTTTGAAGCCATGTTGACAACCTACTGCATCGAAATAGCCGAACCCGGCGGCTACCGTTCCGTGGTCCGCATCGACGGCGACGACCGGCGCGGCGGCGAAGTCCGCGCCTTCCTGGCCGCCGAAATGCGGTTTTGGCGCCGCCATATGGAGCGCGCGCCCTATCACGGCCGGCCGCGCGTGCGACTTCGCGCCGCGCCGGCAGGGAGCGATTTGATATGACCGCGCGCAGCAACCGCGCCACGGTGCGCAATCCTGTCCTGGGCTTGCCGGCCATGATCCGCCTGCAACGCCTACCCCGGCCGGCCCGCGAAGCCCTGGCGGGCATCCTGCGCGACCTGGCCACCGACGCCGCAGGCCGCGCCGAAACATGCTGGCGCCGCCACAAGGCGCCCATGGCCGCGTATTGGAAGGCCGTTGCCGTCTATGCCCGCCATATAGCCCGCGCCATCGAAAGGGAATAGCGATGACTCATTTGAATGCCAGGCCGCCGACCGTCGTTTTTACCATTGAGGTTTTGGAGGACGTAACCGGAATTTACTGGCGCGCCGCAACCATCGCCGGCGACGACGAACGCGGCGGCGACTGCCGAAAATACGTGGCGCAGGAACTTCGCGAATGGCGCCTTTTTGCGCAACACCGTTTCCCCCGACGAGATCGCATAGTGGCTGGCCTTTACTACTGTCCCCTCGTGCGCCTTACACGATGGACGCCCCGCCGCGGCGAAACCGAAAGGTTGAAGCGCCGGCCCCGGCGCCGGACCGTCGCGCGCGGCCTGGCGCTTGCCGTCGCCGTGCCGCTGGCGCTGCTGATTGCGGCCATCGCCGCCATCGGTGGCGTGCTGACATGGCTTGGCCTGATCGACTGGACCAAAGAGGAAAGGAACACCAACCATGAAGATTAGACATTTCGTCGAGCAGGGCGGCCGATACTATTGGCAACCGTCGGCCGCCCTGCGCCGCGCCGGCTGGACCCAGCAACGCCTGGCCAGGACAACCGGCGACCGCGCCGACGCCATCGCCGAGGCCGTCCGGATCAACCGGCGCGTCGACGACTGGCGCCGCGACACTACCGGCGGCCAGCCGCCCGATGCCGCCACCGTCGCCCGGCAGATTGCCGCCTGGCGCCGCAGCGATCACTGGCGCGGCCTGGCGCCGGAAACCCGGCGCGCCTACACCCGCGCCCTAGAACGCATCGAAGCATGGTTCGGCAAGCAGCAATTGCGCGCTGTCAGCGGCGACGATCTACGCCGCCGCGTCAAGCCCATGCCGCCCCAGGCGGCCGCCATTTTGCTGCGCGTCGCACATACGCTATGGGCCAGGGACGGCGCACCCTGGCCGGCGCCCGACCTGCGCCGCACCGCCCGGCGCGCCGTCGAACCCCGGATTTGGACGAACGCGGAGACGATGGAGATCGTCGCCGTCGCCGACCAGCTCGGCCGGCCGTCGGTCGGCGATGCGGTTATCCTGGCCCATTGGCTGGGACACAATCCCTGCGACCTGGCGCGGCTGCAACGGCGCCACTACCAGGACAACCGCTTTACGTTCCGCAGGGCCAAGACCGGCGCCAGGATATCCACCCCGGCCAGCCCCGCCGTTGCCGCGCGCGTCGCCGCGGCCCTGGCGCGACAGGCCGCCGACGAGCTGCTGTCGCCATGGCTTTTGCTTTGTGAGGAAACCGGCCGGCCCTACCCGACTGGCGGCGCGCTCGTCAAAGCGTTTCGTAAGGTCCGCGCCGCCGCCGCCATGGAGAACCCGACCCTTGCGCCCTTGCGCTTTGCCTGGCTGCGACATACCGCCGTCGTGCGCTTGGCCGAAGCCGGCGCGCAGATCCCCGAGATCGCCGCCTGGACCGGCCACAGCCTGGCGACCGTGCACCGAATCCTGGAACACTATCTGCCGCCGACCGACCCGCTGGCCGCCACCGCCGCCGCCAAGCGCCTGAAATTCGAGGAAAGGATCGAACCGTGAGCAAACCCACCCATGACCCCCGCGCCGCACTGGCGCATCTGGACCGGCCGTATTACGAAATATCCGGCGCCGATCTCCGCGCCTGGCGCAAAGCCGCCGGCATCTCGCAAGTCAACCTGGCCGACCACCTGCATATCGAACGCCGGACGGTCCAACGCTACGAGGCGAAGGAGTTTCCGGCCGTGATGTATTGTCGCGCCGTGCGCGATTATGCCTATGAGGTTGCTTTGCAGCAGCACCAGGCCGCAGCCATGGAAAGCGGCGGCCCCATGATCGTTTGCGACCTTCGGACCCCCGTTACCGTGACCGAAACGGATTAATCATCCGCGTCGCAGAAAACCGTCTTGATAGGGATGCAGATACATCGACACGGCACGCTACCGAAGCGCAGGACTTCGCGCGGCGTGCCGTTTTGCTCGTTGATGAAGTCGCGCAGCGATCGAGCGCCGTTGAGCCGCATCATCGTTTGCCGCCAACCGCCCGTTGCACCGGACTTCCCGGCCCAATGGGTTTCTTTGTAGATACGCGCAAGCCCTTGGTGACTGTTGGCAACGCAGAGATAAAGTCCCTCGATATCCTGCCCCCGCAGAAACTCGACCCGCAACCCGAGATCCGCCAGGACTTGCACCGCGTCGTTAAAGTCCAACGCATCGTCGATAGTATTTTCCACATCGGCGACGCGGCGGATATACCGGCCGATCGGCGACCGCTGACCACCTTTCCACATTTCCGCCGGCGAGGTCAGCAGGTGATCCAAGCACCGCTGTTCGTCCGACGCATCATCGGACATGGCGCGCAGCGCTTCCGGCGACAGCTTGTCGGTCCAGCCGCTTAACACTTCGAACTCTGGCGCCGCGTCCGATAGCAACAGGTCCGCACAGGTAAGCAACACGCCGAACTGGTCGGCGCCGCGCGCCGAATGCCCCTGGCTTGCGAGTTGAGCGCGCCACGTTTCCAGCGTTGTGTCGAACCGGTGCCACTGGTCGGCCAGGCGCCGCCGCAGCGCGCGGCCAAGGTTGTTCATGGCCGCCCTGTCGGTCACGAGCGCCGGCGGCGTCGTCGATTTCAAACTGTCCAGCTCCAGGATCGCCAGGCGGTTAACGTCTTGTTGCATGAGCGGCGGAATATTGATCGACGAGAACAGGAAACAACTACGCGCAGTGAACTGTACCGATTCATGATCCTGGCCGCCACGGATCATCACCGTACCGCTCGCCGCTTCGCGCGCCAGCTCGATAATCGCCGTGGCACGACGGTTGTCGTCTTTCGCCTCGATCTCGTCGACCGCCACCGGCAGCGACGAATGCCGCACCGTTTGCCAGATCCCGGCCGCAGTCACATTCGATACCGACAGGATAGCGTCGCCGAACAGTCCGCGCAGAATGTCGTGAACGGTCGATTTGCCGGTGCCGGACCCGCCGGTAATCCATGCCAGCGGCCGCCACGGCAACGCCCCGCCGACCAGGGCGGCGCCGATCCAGCCCAGCAACAGGACCGCGTCGATCTCGCCGCGTTTCCACCGCCAGGTTTTCAGGATCACGAGCAGTTCATGCGCCGGCCCATCCTCGCCGTCGCGCTGTGGATCCTCTGCCGGGCGCGGGACCGCCGGCGCCGACGGGTAAACGTATCGTTCTAGCTGCGCCAGGCCGGGTTTCACCATGTCGCCGGGCCCGCGCCACACGGTATCGCCGCAATGGAATACCAGCGACCCGTCATCCTGGCGCCAGGCGCCGGCGCCGCGGACACGGTTGACCACGTCCCACACGCCGCGCTCCGATGCCGCGCGCATCAACGCCTCAACCGGCGCCTCTGGCATCCAGCCCGTGGCGTTACCCTTTGCGTCCAACCTTGGCCAGACCGCGTAGAAATACGTCGTCGTATGCCCGAACAGCGACTGCACCTTGAGCCTCGAATGATCCTTGTCTTTGACGATACGAAGCTGTTGCAGCGCATCCAGGTAATAGTAATTGTCGCCGTTCACACCCAGCGGTATCACTGGCGCATCTTCTGGAAGCAGCCAGGGCGGCCCCAACGCGCGTTGGGGTTCGCCACCTTCGCCGCCGCCGCCGGACCGCCGGACCGGAGTTGCATTGTCCACCACCTTGCGCAGATTGCCAGGCCCACGGCCCTTCTCATCGGTCATGCCACCCCGTCCTGTTGGTTAAGCAGTTCGTTCATGTCCTTCGCGCCGGCCGGCGGGCGGGCCAGTTTCACATCGCGCCCGGCGGCCAAATGTGTATTGATGGCGCGTTCAAGCCCCACCCTGGCCGGGTGCCGGCGCCGCGCGCCACTTCCGTCAGGCGGCAGAAACTCCGGATCGTTATCCGAAACCAGGATCACCGACGAGATCGCCGCCGGCAGTTCGATACTGGCCATGTTCGCAAGGCTGACGGAAACCAGGATTCGCATTTCCGGACAGGCGAGCGCCAGGCTAAGGCCGTCCTCGATTCCCTCACACAGCAAGAGTTCCGACCCCGCCGGCGCGCGCGCCAGCGGCAGCGCGCGAATCTCGCCGGTTTTTGCATCGACCGATTCGCCACGCCACAGCCGGATCGCACCGCCCCGATAGGCGCCATAGACTTTCTTCGCTGATTGCAGCCTTGCTTTTGTCACCCGGTCGCCATCGACCGCCAGGTAAGTCCGGTGCACCGATATGGTCCTGCCGTCCGGACCGCAGATCGCCGCCACCATTGCCGGCAGCGGCGCGTCGATCTCCCGGCAATAGCACTTGGGATGATAGCGCAGGCTCGCAGGCTGGCGCCCAAGCTGCGCCAGGTCGATCCCGCGCGACTTCAAATACAGATCGACCGGCGTTCCCTTCAATCGCGGTTCCGCCGACAGGAACAATGCCTGCGCCCGCTTGCGCTGTTTTTCATCCTCGACCGCCGCACCGCGCTGCGCCTTTTCCTGCCGCTGCTTGGCGGCGCGATGCATTCTCGCGACCGTTTCCGGATCCGCCACGTCCAGCCCCAGCCAGGTGCGCGCCCATTTGACCGCATCCGACTTATTCGATTCGTTTAGATAGGCGACCAGGTCGAGCGCATCGCCGCCCTCGCCCCGCGAAAAATGCGACCACACGCCTTTTTTGTCGCCCGACAGGTGCACCCGCAGCGAATCACCGCGCCCGCCATCTCTGGTCGACGCCTCGACCCATTCATGGCCGTGTTTCCGGCCACCAGGCAGTAAATCGCGCACCAGGCGATCGACGTTGTCGGCCAGCATTCGCGAAATTTCAGATATATCGTAGGGCCGCGTCACAGGACCAACTCGCTTTGCGACACTGACGCAACCTGGAACCACGCCCCGCCGCGACGCTCCCAGCACTCGCCGGTCGCGGAATGCACGACACACACCCGACCGCGCCAGTAATAGGGCTTGTGCAGCCTGTTCATGGCCGCGCGACGCGTCTTGGCCCGGCCGATCCGTCGACCTTGCCTGTCGTAACAGAGCCAGACGGTGCCGGCCATCTCACGACGCCGGACTTTCCGGCTGGGTTTCGGCGTCGGGCTGCGCGTATATCAGCCCCGCCAGTTCCAGGGCGCGCGCCTCGACCTGGCTGGCCGGCGCAAGCCGCGCCTTGGCTTCGGCAATCGCCAGGGCTTTCGCCACTAACCGGTAATCGCTCCGGGCGACCAGCTCCGCGATGAATTGTTCCTTGACCAGCAGCCTTGTCTTGTTGCGGGCGGCCGCATCGACCAACCCCCGGTATGCAAAGGCGAAGCCATCGGCATCAATCATGGTTCGGTTCCTATTGCCGCGAATCGCACAAGATATTGTGGGTAATGATTATAGCGCCACAAGTCAAGTTAGGCCGCGGCCGGTAACGGATGTTACTGGACATGATACCGGCGGCCGGCGTATATGTTACCGGTCATCTCATCACAACCAGGGCTTATCACCATGACTGAAAATACCCTTGCGGAACGCATTGGCCGCTACGTCGACAGTTCCGGGCTTTCCGCGCGCGAGATCGAGCGCCGGGCTGATCTGCCGCACGGCACCTTGCCGAAACTCACCGCCGGCAAGAACCTGAATCCCAAACTTGGCACCATTTCCGGCCTGGCCAGCGTGTTCGGCTGCAAGCCGTGGGATCTCCTGCCGGGCTACACGCCCGACGGCGGCGGCGGGGATCTGGTTTATCTCGACCCCGACCAGATCGACGTAGAAACCAACCCGCGAACAGTGTTCGCAAACGACGCCATGCAGGAACTCGCAGCCTCCATTCACGATCGCGGTATCTTGGTCCCGCTCCTGGTCCGGCCGGGACACACCGCCGGACGGTTTGTCCTGGTAGCCGGCGAACGGCGCCTGCGGGCCGTTCACTACCTCAGAGATCACGGCAACTGGTCGGACGGAGAGAAGATCCCCGCTTCCGTGGTCGAGGATATCGACGAACTGGCCCAACTTGAACTTGCGCTTATCGAAAACATCCAACGCGAGGATCTTACCGCCTACGACGAGGCCAACGCCTACCGCAAACTCAAGGAACGGCACGGACTTTCAAACCGCGACATAGCTAGGAAGGTCGGCAAGTCGCCACGCCATATCGACTATTGCATGGCGTTTCTCGACCTGCACCCGGCCGCCCGCAACAAGATCGAGGCCGGCATGATCGCCTTTGCCGCCGTGCGGCATCTGTCGCGCCTGGCGCCGTTGCAACAGCAAGCCCTCGTCGACCAGGTCGCGGCGGGCAAGCTGGCGCCGACCCTCGACGCGATTAGCCAGGCCGTCGGGATGATCCTCTCGACACCCAAGGCCAACCGGACACCGCCGGAACAAACGGATATCGAGGACGGCATAAACGTCCACATAAAATTGAAAGGCCATTCGCGATTGACCGAACCGCTCGCGGGCACCGAACGCGCCGAGCTGTATCGCGCCAAGGACTTTCGTTGCGAAGCCTGTATCGACCTGCTGGAACACCTGCCCGGATCCGTCAAGGGCGGCTGGAAATCCGGCTTTATCGTCAGCTTCCAGTTGGGCGACCAGCTCGGCGTTCATTCCCTTCCAACCCTGAATGACGTTACGCCGAAGCACCCCACCCGCAACGCGGCCCTCGCCGCCGGCGCGCGGCGCGTCGCCGAAATCGCGGTTGAATGCTTTACCAGCACACGCAGCACCGTGACCGACGCCCAGCGCCGCGAAGCCCGCAAGCTGCTGTTATGGGCGAACAACCTTTTGACCGAACTCCGCCAGGAAGGCGAACCAATACCCGAATCGCCGCCGGCCGGTGGCCGGTTGGCGGGCAACAAAACAACGGTCAATCGCGGCGGCGGCCCGACCAACGAGGAAATTGCCCGCGAAGCGACCGCGGCCTTTGTCCCGCCGGATCCGGAACCGCGTTTGCGGCCGCCCGCCTTGCCCGTCGATACCCGGCCCGGCGCCACCAATTATATAGACCCGCGCACCGGCGAACAGGTCGCGCCCGCCGGCATCGAGGACGAACCCGACGAACCCGACCACGACCAGATCGGCGACGAGGATTTCCCGGTCGAGATCCAGCATCCCTGGATTGTCGTTTCGGCGACCTATCCTGGCGGCGCGGTCGGCGGCAACGAATGGCCGCACCGCGTCGAACTTTACAACACCGCAACCGACACCCGCGCGATTTTCACCAGGGAGGTCCAGACATGATCGACATGCCCAAACGCGCCCAGGCGCACAACATGATCCAGGAAGAACGCCGCCGCCAGATCGAGGAAGAAGGCTGGACCGCCGACCATGACGACCAGCACAGCAAGCGCGAATTGGCCAGCGCCGCGCGTTTGTACTATCTGCACGCGGTCCATCCCGACGCCCTGGCCGTACTCGAAACCCTTGATGGCGCGCCCGCGACATGGCCATGGGCTGCGCATTGGTGGCGACCCACGACCCCAATCCGCGATCTGGTCAAGGCCGGCGCTCTTATCGACGCCGAAATGGACCGGCTGCAACGGCGGCGCGAGGACACCCCCGGCCTCGATACCCTGCTTCGCTGGCGGATCCTCGACGCTTTGGAGAAACTGCTATGACCAAGATCATGCCTACAATCCGTATGCACCGATGGCTCACCCGCCAGGTTACGCGCGGAACCTATGCCGCCGCGCATGGTCGCGAATTGGAAATCTCAATCTGTCGCCATTGCGGCATATCACGCCAATATCTCGACTGGTCGGTGGCCGAGCGCGGCATCCGGCCGCGATGCATCGAGCGGGAACCACACGCCCACGACATTATCGACAACGCTTATCAAACCTATGTCGCCGGCGCCAATGCCGGCGCCACCGCCGCCGGGCCGCGCGATGAAACTTGAAGATCTCCAAACGGCCTGGACACGCAACAACTTTGATTAAGGAGGGCACGCACATGCCTACATGCGACGCTGTCGACAAGATTTTTTGGTTTGGCATGGGAACCTTGGCCAGCCTGGCCGCCTGTGCCGTCCTGGCTGGCGGCCTGGCGATCTACACATGGCGGCGCTATGCGGCCTTTGCGGCCTTGCCGCGCGCGCCCTTTACTTGTGCCGATTGCGGTCGGCAGTTCGGCACGGCACCAGGCGAGATTGTTACCCACCTGAACGGCCGGCCGCACCTTTGCCCGGCCTGCACTCTTGTCCTTAAAGACATTGTCGAAGGATCCGCATGATGGCACGGGTTTTTAATGTTTTCGGTCCCACCCTGGCGACCCTCCGGGCGCAGTTAAGATCCCGGAATTATGGGATGCACCGACCCGCAACGCAGGCCGACATGGCCCGCATCGCCGGCCTGTCGCGCGGCATGATCGCCGCCGCCGAAACCGGCCGCAAGCTGATCCGCCGCAGCGCGTTGCAAAAGATCCTCGACCATTACGGCCTCAGTTGGCGCCGCGGCCTCGAAACCACATGGTCGACCCATCATGGCGAGGATTACTGCCGTGTGCGACCCGATACCGAAATCCAGATTGTTTACCGCGACAGCGGCGAAACCTTTTTGCAAGGCGTGATCGAGCAAACACCGCACGGCACTTGGCGGCTGTCACCGACCAGCGACGAGAACGGAGAATAAACCATGACCAACCAGCAGATAACCAAGCGCATCGTCGAGATTCTGCACACGATCGCAAACCGCAAGAGCATTGATAGCGCAAGAATGCAAATATTCCAGGTCGAACTGGACGAGCTGCACGCCTTGGCCACGGCGCGCGAGGTAAACAGCCAATTCGGCGTAAAGCTGGATATCAAACCGCTCGCGGAACCGGATCCGCCGGCCGCCCCCCAGCGGTTCCGCGAGTTTTTCATCGCGCGGCACGGGGACTGGCCGGGCACCCCCGACGTGCCATTTTTCGAGATCTTAGAGAACATGACCGAGGCCGCCGCCGATTATCTGGACAACATTTCCAAGGCCCGCGCCGCGACGACCACTATCGACTACGGACAGATCAAGGCGGAACGCGCCGCCGCGTTCAGCGCGCTTTACCGGATTGCAGAGATCATCGACCAGGTCGATCGCCGCTGCATGGCGGCCGACGGGCCCGTGACGCCGACCTTACAGGAAATGCGCGAAGGCGAGATCAAGGAGATCTGGGAACGGGCAAAACCCTATTACGAGGAGGACGCATGACATGACCGCGCCCATCCCCCGCGACCGTTGTTGCCCCCGCTGCGGCAGCGCCGAGATCGAGCGGATCCGGATACCCGTGGCCGCCGACACCAGCCCGGCGGGACGGGACCGGCGGAAGGCCAAGCGGCATGAGCGCGACCGCTGCTTGCGCTGCGCCTGGCCCGACAGCCCGCTATCGACGGGCGGTCGACGTTGGGCCAGATCCCAGGCCATCGTAAAATTTGCGCCGGCAAACAGCGTTATCATGATCGCCGATGCATCGACCCGCCGGCATTACGAACTTATCTGCCGCGACCTGGGACGATTGGATATCCGCGTTGTCTGTCCGACGCTGCGCCGCGCGGGCCGCCCGACGTCCGGAATATCACTGGACGAGTATGCGCAACTGTCAGACTTCAATGGCTTTTTCACGGGAAAGACAGAATGACCGACAAGCAACCCAACTCCCGCCAGCGCGCTTACTTGCGCCGTGAAAACCGGAAGTGGCCCGCGCATCTGAAACCCGTGCCGGCCGACGACTGGCCGGCTGAAATGGTGAGGGCGCGCAACGAATCGACGCTCATTGGCCTTTGGCGATCGCGGCGCTACCTTGTCATGGGCTTTGCCGAGCCGGACGGCATCCTGCGCCTGTCGGTCCAGCGCACCGAATGGCAAGCCGCGCACGCCAATTTCGCCGACCGGATCCCGTGGGACGACATGCAACAGATCAAGGCCGAGGCCGGTTACGGCGATCGGACCGCCGTCGAGATATACCCGCCGGATAGCGAAATCGTTAACGTCGCCAATATGCGCCACCTTTGGGTGATGCCGGCCGGCCGGTTCGTAAAATTCATGTGGAGAAAGGAGGATTGAAGCCATGTCAGGCGACAAGGAGAAACTGTTTGACCTGCTGAATATCGACACCACAGCCGAGGCCGACAAGTGGGTGGAGGGCTATATCATGGGCGCCATGCAGAATGTGGTTCCCGATATCGGCCCCCCACAGACCTGTTTGGCGCTGTTCCAGGCGATCGTCGCGGTCGCCGCCCACACCGGCGCGGATCCCGAGATGTTCCAGCGCCAGCTTACGAACCAGTGCGCCCAGGTCGCCAGCATGATCCGCAAGATCCGGCTGGCCCAGGCTGGCGAACGCCAGCTTATTGACCGCATCGGCAAGACCAGCACCACCGAACATTGAGAGGCCCACCATGCATAGCGTATTCGTTTCCCTGGCCGCCGCCGCGCTGGCGCTGGCCGGCAGCGCCGCCGCCAAGGCCCATGGCCACGACGACACGGCCCCGCCCCGCGCCCTCGATATGTCGCCTGGCACCGTTTGGGCCGTCGTGGATCTGCGCGACGTGGACCGGCCGAATGGCATGGCCTATGTCGAGATCCAGCCGACCATCGGCGCCACATTCGCCGGGCCGGCCAACAGCCGGATCGGCATCACCTTTTCACGCCGGCAGATCGTCGATCCGATCTGGCACGGCACATCCACCACGCTGACGCTCGCCGTCGGCGGCCGGTTCTGACCCACCAACCAGGAGATTGATGTTATGCGAGTCAACGTATACGCCGAGGAAATGACCGAGCGCGTCGAAATCGTGTCCAAGCGCATCGGCGACAAGGTCTTTCACGGCCTGCGGATCTATCTCGAATTGCCGGTATCGGTCGGCGAGTCCGAAGTCCGCGGCCCCTTCATGCATTCGCCCCACGACGACGACAGTTCCGCGGTCACCTTTTGGGGCAAGCAGGATTTGCGCCCCGTGCTGCGCAAGGCCCTGGCCATGCTGGACCGGTACTATAACGAACCCACGGCGGCCGGTTGCGACCGCAAAAGCACGGCCGCCGACGGTGCGCGTACCACAGCCGAGGGCCTTGAAGATGATGCCCCCAACTGGAAGCAGCCCCGACCGCTGGGCGACAGGCCGGAACGGTAATGACCACCGCTCGCGCAGCGGCGGTCGAGGCCCTGCGGCCCTTCGCCGAACTGGCCGACGCGATCGACCGGGAACCCCGGCCGATCGCCCGGCCTGGCGTCGTGCTGTTGTCCTACGGCGCGGCCGCCATTTCCGTCGACGATCTGCGCCAGGCCCGCAAGGTCTGGCGCGACCTCACCGCCAAACAGGAGAAACCGAGTTGAACAACATTCTTGCAGCTTTCAAACGCGCGGCGGCCTTTGCCGCCGCCGCCCAAAACTCGGCACTTGCGTTGCGCCCGACGGGCGAGAAGTGGGAAGTCACCCTACGCCTTTTGACCGTCGGACTCCAAATAGAGGCCCGCTATCTTCACCCGGCCAGGCGGACGAACTTCGTTGCGAGTTATGTCATCCTGTACGACGAACTCGACCGCCTCGAAGCCGAGTATGCAGCCAGGATCACATCGCACCCCGCCGGCATCGACACACGTTCCCCGTCCGTCGAGATTTGCCGGCAAATCACCCGTTGCATCGAGCGCGCCGCCAATGAAGCTGCGGCCGACATTGTCACCAACGTCCAACTACAGGAGACTTCCGACATGGACACAGAAGGCACTGAGTATTTCGGTTTTGAAACAGCACTTGACCAGATCAAGCAGGGTGCGCGTTGCGCCCGGCGCGGCTGGGACGGCAAGGATATGTTTGTATTCCTGGTGCCGGGCAGCGTGTTCAAGGTCAATCGGGCGCCGCTGCTGGGGATATACCCGGAGGGCACCGAGATCACCTATCACGCACATATCGACATGAAAACCGCGCAGGGCTATGTCGTGCCGTGGCTGGCAAGCCAGGTCGACCTACTGGCCGACGACTGGTTTATCGTCGAACAGCCCGACGGCTGACTACGCCGCCCTTGCATATGCGGCGCCGATCGACTACATAACACGCCTGCGGTTCGGTTCCGCAGCCTTCTTTGTAGACAACTTGCCCCCCCGGCCCTCGATCCCCCGATTGACGGCCGGGGTTTTTTTTTAGGCCGCGCCGGGCCTGCCGTGCCGCGTCGCGCAGCGTTGCCGACCCGGCCGCTAGGGTAGGCGCTTAAAACGCCAACGCGCCTGTGCGGCGCTTAAAACGGCTTTTACGAAAAACGGCGCCCGGCTGTTACACCGGGCGCCGCCCATGCCAAACAAGACACCTTACCTGTAGACCCGCCCCGCCGACCATCGGCCAGGGCAGGCGCAGACTACCATTCGGCCGGCACTTCCGCAAGCCCGGCCGCAACGTCGGCCGACAGTCCAGATCCCTTGTTACCGGCCACAACGTCGGCCGACAGTCTGGCCGGTAACACACCGCTCGAGTCGGGCGTTACCGGCCAGGATCCGGATCCCTTGTTACCGGTCGCCGGCGACCGGTAACTTTGGGGCCTGGCTTCCGGCGCCGGCACGATCAGGCTGGCGCCGACGACGCCGGCGGCGATCAGGATCGCCTCGAATATCTTTTGCATGACATGCCCCTTTTCCGAATGCATCGCGGCCCTGGCCGGTAATTGCCAGGGCCGCCCCACAATTCCGCCCGGCCCAATATGGCCAGGCCGTTCCCGCGCAGTTGTTCATTCCCGTTAATTATGCGCCGTCGGCCTCCATGTCCGCAATGGTATCGTCCAGTCGGCCGCGCGCGGTTCTCGCATACGCCTTGACTTCGGCAACCTCTGCCGGCGTCAGATCCCGACCGCGCGACGTTTCCAGGAGTTCGGCGGCGCGTCGCGCCGTGGTGGCGGCCTCCAAGACCGCACCGGTGAGCTGCAAGACCACCCTTGCAAGTACGGCCGCTTCCATTATCCGCCTCCCGTCGTCTGTGCCAGAACCTCGTCGATCACCGCCGCCGCCCGCTGGATAAGCGGCAGGATATCGCCCGTCACGCCCCCTTTCCTGATTTCGTCATGCGCGAAGTCCAGCGCCTCCTGCGCCCAATCGAGCTTGTCGCGCAGTTCACGGGCCGTCCCCAGGTCGATCACCCCGGCGCGCAGCGCGTCGGCCGTCGCGTCGGTCGCGGCGGTCAGTGCCGTTTGTGCCACGGCCCATTTTTTCAGCGGCGTGTCGGCCGCGCCGTTCGGGCCAGCACAGGCCGACAGCACGACAAGCAGCACGGCCGCGACGAGAGCATGGGCCAGGTTGCCGTATGCCCGCGGCCTCATCGGACCGGCCCCAGGCTGCGATTCTTGCGGATCTTCTGCCAGGCCGACCAGGCAACGCCGGCGGCGGTTGCCAACGCGCCGGAAAGCATCATCATATCGGCCTCGGACATATAGCCAGATCCCACAAGATAGCCGCCGCCAGTCGTGGCCAGGTGGCGCACGATCCCCGCGACGACTTCCCTTGGTGTTGACGTGTTCACGTTCGGATCTCCTTTCGCGTTCACGTATAGGCGCGGTTGAGCCAACCGCCCTCGAACTTCTTAAAGACCGGCCGGGCGATAATCAACCCGCGATAATGCCCGGCCGCTTCCGCGCGCGTCGCCGCCAGCAGCGCCGGGCCGGCCCGCCCCCTGATCGCGGAGCGCGACTTTTCCCCCAGGATCCCGTCGACGACGAGCGTCGGACCGCCGGCCGCGCGAACCGCGCGCTGAACGATCCGGTGCGCCGACCGCGCGCCCATGTTCACCGCCAGGTCGAACACCTTGCCGGCGATGTAAAGATCCAGATTTCCATAGCCTTCCTGTTCCCACCAGAACCGGTGATAAGCCGCGACCGCCTCGCCGATCTCCATCGCCCATATATCGTCGCGGTCCACATCGCCGTCACCGTCGAAGTCGCCGAACAACCCCTTGGTCCGCAGCCAGCGAAGGCTGATGCCGTATTTGGTCGCGCCACCCGGATCGTCTGGATCGTCGCTAAAGAATCCCTCGTGTTTCAGGACGCGCTGTACGGCGCGCACGAAGCGCGGATCGTATTTGTCCGTCCAGCTCGCAGTCATTGCCACGGTGCCCCCTCGACCAGCAGCCATCCGATCACGCCGACCAGGGTCAAAATAACAGACCCGGCAAAGGCGCCCAGCCATTTCAACGCACAGCGCAGGAACTCGTCGACCCGGCCGTGCACCTTGCCAAGCCCCTCCGTCAAGCTCTTCGCCAGGCCGTCGATTTTGTTGTCCGTGCTGTCGAGACGCCTTTGCACCGCTTCTATTCGCTCGGCCAGCACCGCCGACGGCGCGCATTGCCTGTGTTCATCTGCCACGATCCGCCCTCCCTTACGCCGGAATCTTCCAGATCTTCAAATCCGCGTAAATCTCGGGCGCGCCGGTGCCGACGGCCACCCCCAGCCCGTCGGTTGCCCTGGCGGCCGACGAGTATTGTTCCAGCAGGAAGCCGCCTGGCGCCCCAATGGTAAACCGGCCGGTCATGTGCTGGTTGATCGTAGAGTTCGCGTAACCGGTCATGCCACGCAATAGTGTCGCAGGAGTTCGCGGATCTTGCAGCCGCAAGCGACCGTTTCCGCACGCATGAGCCATCGCGAACGCCTCGACGTAATAGGTTCCGGCCGGAAGATATACCGCGCTGGTCAAAGAGACACCGGACGGTATGTTCGAGGTCGCCGCACCGCCCAGCGGATCGCTCAACGGTTCATTGTCGACAAACGGTCCGCCCACGATATTGATTACGTCCAACGTCCCTGTGGCGCCGGCGTCGTTGTCGTAAACGATAAGTGCGGTCGCGCCGGAAGTGCCCCCCGTGACCACCTGGCCAACCGTAAAGTTTGCGGTTTGCGCGTCGTAAAATAGTTGGGATACCAAACCCGCCACGCCGGCCCCCAGATCGTTCTCGACCTCGGTATTGAGCTTGCGCAAATTGTACGTGGTGGCCGCCGTTGCGCCGCCGGCGACACCGCTGTTTTCGCGATGCTGGTATTGCAGAAAGGCGCCGGTGAACGCCGACTTAGCCTCGCCCGTCAGGTTGTCGACCGAGACATTGGTGATCTGACGGCCGTCGGCGGCTGGATATCCCGTCGCGTCCATTACCGGTACGTTGTCCTGCGCGACGCCACCCTTGCGCTGGCCTGTGCCGGCCAGTTCGCGAATGTCCGCGACCAGGGTCGCGTCGATCTGCGTTGTCGTCGTCAGCAACGGCCCCAGCAGCGCCAGCGGCACTTTACCCGCCGGAATTGCCGGCACGGCCGGCGATGCCGCCTCAACCCCGGTCTGCACGCCGATTGTGGCATCCAGAACATCGAGATAGACCACGTCGTAACGCGGATCCGCGCCCGGCGCCGCGATCACACCGGTATTCTGTGCCGCCTTGACCACCTGCAACCGCGTGACCGGATTGAAGATCGACCCGGCGGCGACCTGCACGGTCATATCGGGTGCCACCTGCGGCGCTACCGCGAACCCTGCCTTGCCGGCGCCCAGGAGCAGCCTGGCGGCGGCCTCGTCAAGCGCGGTAAGGACCGTGGCCATAAACACGGATACCGCCGTCGTGCCCGCCGGCGCCGCCAGCGGCACAAGGTCGCCATTTACGTCGCCGCCCCAATAGGCATTGGCCAGGTCGGTTTTCAGCGGCGCCACCGACCAGGTCGCGGCAGGATCGCCGGCCGCCAGGCGCAGAGATTTTTCCAGCGCCGCCTTGTTCTGCTGCGTCAGCACCGTGACGCGGTCGAACATGGTTTCGACCAGTTCGTAATCGACAGCCTGGTTGTTCACCAGATCGTCGGATTGCAGATGCGGCACGTCGCGCCTGGCCACCGCGACAACACCGTCCGCCACCGCCACGTCGAACGCCACATTGCCGCCGTCCTTGTTGCCCACGCCGGTCACGCTGTAGCCGGCCAGCTTGCCCAGCTCGACGCCGTCCTGGAATACCCGCATATCGGTTGCGGCGAAAATCTTGTTGTCATAGGGCAAATCGGTTGTGACGCCGTTACCGACCATGCTCCACTGGTTCGTTTCCCTGATCGCGGTCATGTCCTACCTCCCGATCGCTGATTCGAAATCCGGCGCGCGCGACGGGGATCCGCGACCTGGCCGCCACCAGAACCGCTGGCCCGTTTCGCGCCGCCAACGCTGTTCCGTCGCCCGCCAGGACCGCGCGGCACGCGGATCCGCCATTTCTTGCAGCCGGTCCAAAACCAGGCGTTCATAGGCCAGGCGCGCGTACCAGATCGACCCGGCCGGCGTATACCGCCGCAGGAAATTTACCGCTTCCCTGCCCGCGTTGGTGTCGTCGGCCGACGCAACCTGGAACGTGTTGCCGACCGACAATCGGCGCACATCCTGCGCGAAGCCGAACACCGGCCCGGCGATCGTTTCGCCCAGCCCCCGATCGAACCGGTTTACGTCTGAAAACAGGAAGTCGCCGAATATTCCCAGGCCGCCGCCCTGGATCATCGCGGCGCCCCAGAATTTCGCGGCGTCGTCGCCGAACATATCGCGCGGGTCCCGGCCTTTCGCAATCTCCTTCATTTGCAGCGCCAGCGCGCCCAGCATCGTTGTCGTGATAAGCAGCTCGGCGGCGTATTTTCCTTTTTTCGCCAAAGACGCCTGTTGCGCAGCGCGCGCCATGTGCGTCATTACCAGGCTGATCGAAAAACTCTTATACATCGCCGCCGACCGCAGAACCTCGCCGGCGAAGGTTCCCGGCCGCACGTCCGACAGCAAAGTGGCACGGCCGCGCAGGGACGTGGACGGCACCGCAAATTCCGTTTCCGTCTGGATCATTTCAAGCAACCTGGTCGCCAGGTGATCCGCCCTGGCCGGCGCGATATCGCCACGCTCGGCGATATCGTCCGGGCGCAGGAACGCGGCGCCACGATGCTCGTATAGTTCAGTCGCGCGAATCACGTCCCAATCGCCGGGATTGAAGCCATAACGCCGCAGGCTGTTGCGCGTCGCCTCTGGCAGCGCGTCCCAGCGCCGGCCGGTCATGTCTGCCAGATGCCCCATGAACTCCATGCCGAACGCCCAGCGCCCGGCCTGTGTCCATGGCGACAGCAGCGATACCCGCAGCGTAAAGTCGGCCAGGCGCCGCGAGATCTCGCCCGACTGCACCTCGCCGACATAGCGCGCCAGCGCCAGCGAATGCGACGACCACCCTTCCGCGATAAGCCCCAGCCGGACCGCGAGTTTTTGATCCTCGGTAACGCCCGGCGTCATAAGGCTCACCGCGCGCGCCAAAACGCGCGCCTGCGGGATCCCCGCATGTTTCGCCGCCAGGCGTTGAAAGCCTATATCGGTGATGGCCGACAGCGCCGCTGCGCCAAGCTGCGTCGACATGAGGAAGTTTCGCAGGCCCGCGAAATTCCTGGCCAGGAAACCATGCACCGGCGCGTTCACGCTGCCCGTAATCATAAAGAACATATCGGACGATTTCTTGATCGCCCGGCGCGCCCGGTCGGCATGGCGTTCGCCGCCCTCTGCCGCGTCGCGCAGCGCCGCGTCTTTTTCCAGCATCGAGGCCAGGAAGCGCATTTGCCCGTGCGGATTCGGACCAAGAACCTCCATCATGGCGATCTCGCGCGCCATCTGGTCGAGATGCCCCAGCATGGTCGAAAACGGATCCGTCGCGCCGAAACGCGACTGGTATTCCATCCAGGCATCCGGGCCGCTGAACACCAAAAACCGGTGATCTGTATGCCGCGATGCCACCATGCGGCCGGCCGGCACGCTTGACGGGGTGCGCTTACTGAAACCATCGGTGCGGATCGCCTCGTATGCCTCGCGCAAGGCGACCTCGATTCGCGCGGACGTAAACGGCCGCCCCGTGGCTTCGTCGATCATGCGCGCCGGGTCCAGGCGCGGCAACACGAAATTGCGCCATTCCTCAAAACTGACGCCGCGCACCGCGACGGGGTCGTGAATCTGCGGCAAACCCCAATCCGCGCGCTTGGGGATCCGCCCACCCGCCGCGTTGAAGCGCAGCCGCGCGAACTCCGATGCACTGGCCCAAGCCTGCGCCAGTTCGCGGGCCGCCGCGGATCCGGTGTTTTCGCCGAAGATCTCGCGGACCACATTGCGCAGCAGCGCCTTTTGCCTGGTCCGGCCGACCAGGTCGGCGCGGAAGGTCGCCAGCACGTCGGTCATTCGCGAATGAAATCCGCCCAGCAGGCGCTTGCGACGCGCCTCGACATTGGAATAGGTGGCCAGATCGTCACGGTCCAGCAGCGCCATAAGCGCCGCCGGCATGTCAGGCTCGCCGTTCAGGTTCCGATACGTCTGTAGCGAAAATTGCAGCCGTTGCGTAGCCCGGATCGTCAGCAGCGTCCGCCGCCGTTTTTCGCTCGCCTCGCGGCGCATGGCGAGCGCGGTTTCGTCGGCCGCCCGCCTGGACGCTTCTTCCGGCGACATATTGGCCCGGTGTTCGCGCTCGATCTCGTCGAACAGATCCAGGGCGCGCCGGGCCCGTTCGCGGTCCATTTCCCCGGCCGCGACAGCGTCGCGTATGCAATCGGCCATACTCATGCCTTGCCCCCTTTCGGCCCGCAGACCAGGTCCAGCGCGTCGACGAAATCGTTGTCGGCCTCGATCTCGTCGAGAAGATCGCTTGCCTTGCGGCTTTCCATGACCAGATCGCCCTGGTCATCGAGCCTGGCCGATACCGGCACGTCGAGATCTTCCAGGTCGACCTGGCCGCGCGCGTTCACGTCGAAAATCCCGCCGATATCCTCTTGCTGCGGCGCCTTGGGTTTGGCCTTGCCTTCCATGCCGCGCTCTGCCAGTTCCTTGTCGCTGATCCGCTCGGCGCCGGGAATGACAAACTGGCCGGCCTCGTCGGCCGGCACATCTTCGAAGCGCGCGATTTTGTCGCCTTCAAACGCCGCACGCCGCCATGTTGTATGATCGCCATAAATCCTCGCAATTTCGGCCGCGTCGGCGGGATCCGCAAGATCGTGCACACCGCGATTAGACACCGCCTCAACATCGACAATCCAGGGATCAACGATGTAACGGCCGTCGACGACGGCAAAATCATGGCCGCCAGCAATATCGCTTATAGCAGATGTGGGGTTGTTTTCGGCCTCATAGCCAAAGACCTCGACGCGGTCACGCCCCAGCTTGCCACGAATCGCACAGGCATAGCCAGTACACTCGACGGCGCTGAATCCGGTATCCTTGAAAACCGTCCGATCGCCAACGACGGCTACCCCCCAAAATTCATCATCCCTGCCGATAAACTCCGTTTCGAGATCCTGGCGCGCGGCCGGCGCGCCTTCGGCCTGGCCGCCCGCACGGTCGATCTCACCGCGAATTTCGCTTTCCAGGCGGTCGGCCTGCGCCGCCTGGCCGGATCCGGCAGGTTCGGAAAAGTCCTCGTCGGGCCTTAGATTTGCGTCCGGCGGCGGGCGGCCACCACCTTGCGCGTCAGCATCGCCGCCGCGTGGCCCTGCGCCATCATTAAGCCGTGCCAAAGTACCATCTGCGGCGAGAGTCCGGGTTCGCTGTACGAACTCGTCGACAGCTCCGGCGACATCTCCGGACCTGGCCCGCTCGGCGGCGTCGTTAAGGGCGTCCGAGAGCGGCCCTTTACGGTGCGCGAGTTTTTGGAGCGTTTGGATCGCTTCGGCATCGGTCTTGGCCCTCTGTGCGTTGATATCGCCGGCTAGGCGGTTGCCCGCTTCCTCGATCTTGGCTTTATCGCCAACCAGCGTATTGAACACAGTACGATCGCGGCGCAGCTTTTTCAAGGCGCGGTCCAGCACGAGCGCCCGTTCCGCGAACAGACTTATGGCAAGATCTTCCTCGCCGAACAGGCCGATTTGCGTTTCCCTGGTAGTGCCGGCCTCGATCGCCTGACGCACGATGCTTTCGGCCTGCGTCGCGTTGTCCGGTCCAAGGCGCGCCAGCACACCAAGAATCTGCCCCTGGATCTCCGGACGGTCGCCGGCAAGGCGGCCGACCAGGGCGGCATAATTCACCGGGACCAGCTCGTTGACCACCATCATAAATGCATCATCTTCAAGATTGACCAGGTCGCGCGCGACGCGCACCAGGCCGCTCGTAAGCGGCAGTTCGCCAAGGCGGTCCGGGTTGACACGCAAGATCTTGGCCGCATCGACCGCCGAGCCGGAACCCTCCGCTATGTTCTTGATCGCCGCGATCTCGCGCGCATTGGCCGCCGTGATCCCGTCGCCTTCGCGCAGCAGGAAACCGTAAAGCCGTATATTCGGATCTTCCGCGCTAAGGCGCTTTGCCAGCCCAAGGCGCTGATGCCCGTCGGCAATAAAGCGCGCGCCGGATGCATCCTCCCAAACAACTATCAATCCGGCCTTGACCGGATCCCAGCGGCCCAGCCCGGCCAGGCGGTCGGTCACGCCGGCATCATCGCCGCCGGATTTGAACTGGAATCGCGGCGCGTCGATATTCAGTTCGTCTGGATGAAAGCGGAAGTGCACCCCGTCCAGGTTGCCATGCAGTTCCATGTCCGGCGACGGCGCCGGCTCGTCGACCGGCCGCGCCGGGATGTTAGGCAATTCGCCATCGTCGGCGGCCGAAAGGGACTGGTTTACGCGGTTGCGATGCTCGCCGGCCTGGCGCGGATCCGCGTCGTCGGCCGGCTGCGCGTCGGTCAGTTCGCGCTCGCGCTCGGCCGCGTCACGCGCACCGCGCACGGTCGGCGACTGGTTTTCCCGGTCGAGCTGGCGGCGAATCATGTCCATCAAGGTCGCGGGATCCGCTTCCAGAGTTTCGCGCGCCGGCCCGAACACTCTGGCCAGGGTTTTGATCCCGCCACCGATCACCGCGCCGCCGCCGGCCGCAAACATCATGTTTTGGCCCAGATCGTCGATCGTGTAGCCAAGTCCCAATTCGTCGCGCCATTTCTTGACGCCGGGGAAGGTCGCAACCTCGACACCCGCATTGATCGCGCCTTCCGTCAACGCCGTGCGCAGGATGCCCCAGGCACGCGGCGCCCCGATCGGCAACGTCGCCAGGTTTACGGGATCCTTGAATGTTCCGACGACGCCGCCGACAAAACCGCCGACCGCGCCGCCTGTTGTCGATCGACCGGAAACGTCGGCGGCTTCCTCGACGACTTCGCGCACATTGTCGAGAATCTGGCGCTCGAAGATCTCGCGGCTTTCGGGGATCTGAGGCAAGGCGCCGGCGTCGACGGAACGGCGGCGCTTGATTTCCTGCCATATCTCATTAGCGCGCTGATCTTCCGACATGCGCAGCCAGCGCGTTTCTTCCGACGGCCGTATGTCGGGTGTCGGCGCGACAGGATCCAGAAAACGGCGCTGCCCTGGCGCCAGGTCGGCATTCAGCGCCTCGACCACAGGCCGATAGGCATCGGAAAACACGTTTGCCCGCGACGACGTAAGGAAACTTTTTTCCATCGAATCGCGCTGCGCGATGTAATTCTCGACGAAGCCGGTTCGCCGCCCCGACGACAGGCGCGGCGGCGCTACGCGGCTTTCATTTTCCCGTTCCCTCTGCACCCAAAAGCTCATCGCGCCGTCCCCGCCGCCGGATTGCGAACCGGCGCCGTTTCGCGTCGACCCCGCCCGGCCAGGTCATCCAGCATCCCCACCAGGTCCAGCACGAAAGGCGCCGTGCCGCCTGAATCCGGCACATAAATCGGATCCCCGTCGGCCGGGTCCGTCAGCGCAATTCGGTAAAGCCCGTCACCGGCCGACACCAGGAAAGCATCTTCCAGCTCGTCCGCCGTGAACGCATCGCCGGCGGTATGTTTCGCCCCGGCCAGATCCTCGTCGGTCAGCCGGTCGATCACTTCCTCGAACTGGTCGGCACGAATCGACGACGGCACAACCACGGGCCAGCCGTTATAGGTTTCAATGCCGCCATAGCGACCCCCCTTGACATAGACCGCACCCGCCGCCTCCTGGCTGGCCCTCTCCCACAGAGCCGCATCGAAAGTCGTGGCGTCCTCGATATTCACCCCGCGCCGCTGCGCCCGCGCGATATAGATCGCTTCCGCCGCTTTTCCATGGGCCGCCTGGACCTGCGGCGCCAAGGCAAAGGCCCCCTCGAATTGCAGATCGGCGCTAATGCGATCGGTCGCCGCCGGCGGCTTGATCCCGTCCCGCCGCGCCTGCACCCCCACGAATACGTCGCGGGCCGCCGGTATGGCCCCCAGCATGACCAGGCCGCCGGCATGGGCGAACACATCGGATCCCGCCTCTGCGAATTGGCCAAACACCTCATTCGACCGCTCGCCGAAGCCGGCCGCCAGACTTGCCGCAAGCTGCATCTTGCCGTCCACATCCAGCGTTGCTATCACGCTGGCCGCCTGTGCGGCCTCGTCGTCGGTCATGTATTGCGGCGAAATGCCGTAATAGGCGGCGATTTCCTCGGCGTCGGTGCGCCGCTGCGCCATGGATTCGGCGGCACCATCGCCAACCAGCTCCAATGGCGATATCCCATGCACGCCGGCACGCGCCGCCCACGACAGCGGATCCTTGCGCAGACCTTCCGCCATGCTGGTAAGCAGGCTATCGGCCATGTCCAGCATGTCGGCTTGCGCCGATGTGACGCCTTCCGCTTTATGCGCCGCAGACTGGTTTTCGTTGATCCAGTCCTGTAATTGCGTCGGCGTCCAGCCCCGCGCGACGCGCTGAAAATCGTAAAGCTGTGCCGCCGCGGCCAGATCGTCGGCCAATTGCGGATCCGATCTCGCGACGCCTTCCAGTTCCACCAGGCGCTCACGCCCCGGATTGTACCCCCGTTTCAGCAGGTCGATAATATCGCGAACCTGCCACCTGGCCGCCGCCACCCGCGCCTTGCGCTCCGCGTCCATGCGCCGCAGTTCCACCTGGTTGTCATTGACCAGGGTATTTTTAAGTTCCGGCGTCAGCAGCTTATCGAGGTCGCCACCTTCCAAAATCTGTTTTGCCAGGGCGGGGTCGGTTTCGTTCAGTCCGCGAATATAGGCGGCGGCAATCGTGTTGTCCGACTGAGTCAGCACTTCGCGTTCTACATCTGGGCGCAGCCCCGCCGCCGCGACCGCTTCGCGGGCCTGCAATAATGCATCCTCGAATCGAGTCGGATCCGTGCGAACACTGTTCGCATTCAGACCGATCGTATCGCGCAAATCCATGCGCCGCTTTTCCAGCCGCGCCGTGGCCTCGAAACGCCCGGCGCGCTCCTGCAAGGCCAGGCGTTCGGCGGATATTTTTTCTTCCAGCCAGGGCCTTACTGCCGGCGCAACGCGATCAAGAACTCTCGGGCTTTCCTCGTCGAAAGCGTCCAAGACCGTATCCTGGAAACCGTCGGCGCCGGCCGGCGCCGCTTCCTCCATTTCTCCGATTCTGTCGGCCCAATCCGACCGCAGGGCCGACAATTCCCGGTTGGCGGCCACTTGTGCATCGCGGGCCTGTGCGTCCTCTGCCAATCGACCGACAGCATCGCCGAACTGGCCCAACCCTTCGCCGATGCCGGTCGCCGGCGCGATCCTGATATTGATCGGCGACGGCGGCCTGGCCATGTCGTTTCGACGCGGTATCTGTACCATTGTTTGCCCCTACGGCGTCGGCGTGGCCAAATTGCCGGCCCGACCAAGACCCGTTGCAACACCGCTCGCGACACCCAGCAGGCCGCCGACCCAGGCCGCATTAGCCTGTGCACCGAAAGCGTCGGCCTCCAACGAATATCGCGTTGCGTTGATTAACCCGGTTTCCTTGATGAACTGCGCATCCAGTTCACCCTCATAAGCCGTTTCCAACATGATCGCCAGGGCGGATCCGTCCAGGGCGGATCCTGACGCGCCGGCGGCGGCGCGCTGCGCCGACAGAACCCGGTCTGTCTCCTGGCGCGTGCGGCGTTCCTCGAACTCTGCTTGCTTACGGGCCAGTTCCGCATTTTGCGCGGCGATCCGCTCGTTGGCCCGGAGCGCGTCGCGCTGCGCATCGGCCGACATGATCCCACCGACAGCACCCAGGCCGATCACCGCCGCCGACACCGGATCGAAGCACGCGACGTTCAGCAGACTATCCGCGCACACGTCGGCACGGAGCCAGTAGGGCTTGTTAAACATCGCCACCCCCTGCACACTCACATTCATAGAGATTGAAGGCGCGCGCTACTTTTTCGCTCGGCACCATGAGCATGATTTCGGCGGATTGCTGGAATCCGAGGCGCCTTAGCCACAGGTTAGTTTCCGGCCAATCGGCCTGGCCAATCGCGACCAAACTTGAAAAGCCCGACAGCGGCGCGAGTGACTTCAACAACCGGAACTTGGCCGTGATCGCAAGATAGTCGCGCGACGACAGGGTTTGCGCATCGGCAACCATCCACACCGCACCCCGGCCGGGATCCGCGTCCGGCCGGATGCCGCCGGCCACTACCGGCCGGCCGTTTCGCCAGCCGATCCGGCCAGGAAACCGCACCAGGTTTTCGGCAATCCGCCGCGTCATCAAGTCGCGCCAGGCGGCGAAGCGCCCAGCAGCCCGGATCTCCATCAAAGCGGATGCATCGAGCGGCGTAAAATGCAGCGGCGCTGTCATTCGAACTCCATATCGCGTTGCAGGCCCGACAGCTTCCATGGTCCCGGTTGATCGACGACAATTTGCAAATCCGACGTTCGCGACCACCCGCCTTCAAATGTCTTTTCAATCACGCCGCTGTATAATGCCGGCGCCTGGCCGGCGATCGGCGAAGGGTCGAGCGATATGTTTTCAAGATGATCGTCGTCGCGGCCGTGTTTGAAGCCGATTGACCGTTGAAGCTGATATCGGATGCGCGTGGTCCGGCGGCGCTTCAACAGGCCGAAATCTCGATTGATCTGGGGGGCTGCCGACGTAGGCCGCAAGCGACCATTGATACGCAGCCCGGCGACAACCTTTGATGCGGCGGCGGTCAAGGTGATCTGGCCACCGACCACGACCGCGACGCCCACCGGTCCGCCATCCGCCCATACCGTCAGGCTCTCGCCTTCCAGGTGATCGAAGCCGGTAAGGACCGTGGCCGGCGCGCCGTCATACATCAATGCCGAGTCCGAATACCACATATCGGCGGCATCGGTGGTTTCCGTCGGGAAATCCGCCAAAACCTCGATATAGCGGCGCGTCGCCCCATTGATCGTCCGACGCACCAGCAGCCACAATTCATCCTGCGCCGCGCCGGGAATGATTGCGAAACTTTCCACAAAGGCATCCGTCCCGCCGATGATATGGCGCGCCGCGCCTATCACCCGTTCCGCGAGATTGATGGTAAAAGACACCAGGACGCCATCCGAACGCAGCGCCCACAGCAAATTATGCGGCGCCTTCTGCCATCCCAAGCGCACGATCCCTGGACCGGTTATATGTTCGCATCTGAGCGTTACATCCAGATCCGCCGCAAGCGCCGGATCGCGCGAATTGCGAAACCCGGTAAGCCGCAGGCCGTACCGGTTCACGTAAATCACGTAACTGTCGCAAAGCCTGGCCTGCACCGGTCCAGCCGAAGTGCCCACGATCCGCTTGTAAGGACAGTTGAGCGGCGTCAAAGCCGATTCCGTGCCGGCCGGCCCGACGCGCATCGCCGCCGCGTTGGTGCCGGCAAACAGAAATTCGCCGGACAGCAACCACTGGACCGCATTGGCGCCTTGGCCGGCGAGGATCTTCTGGATCGCATCACCGTCGCCCGTGGTCGGCGAAAAGGTCAGGAACAGCCCGGATGCCGACGCCTCGATATCCCACGGATAGGAATCGCTGCCGCCAAAAGTAAGGCGTTCCTCGTGAAACGTAACCGTCGCCGGCCAGCCACGAACATCGCTCCACAGCCCTTCCCGCCATTCCGAAGTCGTCGCCCCCTGCAAACTCGCCGGCACGTCGACCTCCGCTGTCACTGTTACGTTCTGATCGTTGGTGAAACCCGTGACAGTCACCCACACATAATCCGTCGTGCCGGCCTGCAAACGCCAGATCGAGCCGACATGCGCGGCCTGAAACGGATTATGCCCGGCAGCGGTCATGGTCAATGAACTGCCGGCGGTCCAGGGCGGGCCACCGGTCAAGACCAGCGTCATAGCTTGGTCCGCGTTGATCGGCAAATAAGGCCCGTCGACCAACACCAACTTGTCGAGCGACCAGGAAGTGTCGGACGTGCGCGAAAGCGCGCGCGGCGCATAATTTACGTTGGCGATGTATAGAACATCGAAGCTCTGTGCATAGTGCAGCGACGCCACATCCGCCGCCAGGTACGGCGTGGCCAAAACGACAGGGACCGGCGGCCCGCCCGACGCGACCAGGGCGCGATTTCGATAGAATCGAAACACCTGGTCGCCGGCCTCGATGACATAGGTTTGGGTCTTGGCAAACTCGAAGTCCAGCAGCGCCACCGGCGCGGTTTCATCCTCGGCCGCCGCGATAAATTCCGAGCCAGGCCGCCGGTCGACAGGGCCTTGCACAAGCGGCACCAGGTCTTGCATTTCCTCTGCCGACATATAAAAGAAATCCTGGTCGGCACGGCCCCATAAGTCCCTGGCAATTTCGCCGCCGTTGAGGGAAAAAACGAGCGGTTCTTCGCGGTTGCCGGCCATGGTCAGCCCCGGACCGCCGTGAACGAACTTTCAAACCGAGTCTCGACCTGGCCCTGACGGCCGTCAACCGATTTTGCCAAGGCCAAACGATCGAGAAAAAGAGCGGTCAGCCTGTCCCACATCGCCGTGCCGCGCGATTTTTCATAGGCCGTGATCTGCGCCAGTTTCGCCGACAGCGCGTCGGCGCAATGCGGCGACATTAACCCGTCGACAACGATCCGGACCGTTCCGACAATGTCCAATGAGCTGCCTTGGTTGGTATAGAGCCGCCGGCCGACGATCTTCCATGGAATCTCGTCTTGCCGCGGTTCCCATACTGCCAGCACGTAAGGATCTGTCGGCAGCAAATATTGAAAGCCCCATGTATGGGCCGGCGCGGCCGGCTCTGCGGCCAGGGTCGCGTAGTGGAGCGCAAAATTCCAGGGATGATCGGCCAGGATAACGTCAAGCGCGTCGTCGTACAGTTCCAGCATGGTTTGCGCGCGTTCAGCCGTGTCGTTCGGCCCGGTGATGCGCTCATTGGCCAGGATCTTTAGCGCCTGGTTGATGATCGTCGTCTTGCTTGCCATACCACACCCCCGCTAATTGCCTGAAAGTAGGCGGCGGCGCCTCACCGTTGCAGCTCGAACGCCGCCGCCGGCCATGAACCAGGGCTGTCTCAGTCCATGGCGATCTTGACGTGCCCGGCGATTTTCTGGCCGGAAGCGAACGCCTCGACCGAAACCGTCAGGATCAACCGTTCCAGGTCGGCCACGATCGCACCGTAATTCCGCACGATCGTATCGGCGAAACCGGACGATCCGGCCGCGTCCATGTCGGTCGCTTCCAGGTACTTCGCCACGGTCCCGGTAATGCCGATGGAACCGGTGGCCGCGCTGGCGCCGGTCGTCATTGCCTCCCACGCGACATGACCGCCGATAATCCGGGCGCCGCGCGGGATCTCGCACAGTTCCAGGATCTCGCCGATCGCCAGGTTGGAGGTAAGCGTTTTTTCGAAATAGACCGTGCGGATTCGGCCGTAGGCGTCGCGCGCCGCGTTTTTGACCTTCGGCACGGCATCCAGATTCGTGATCTGGTCGGACTTCTGGTCTGCCATTGTCTTGATCTCCTGTTGACAGATTGAGGCTGGGGCCGGCGACCAACTCGGGCGCCGGCCCCACGCCTAATCAGGTTTCCTGGACGTCGATCTGAACAACCAGGTTGTCCTGCATCCGCGTCGCCCCGAAACTCGCCGCCGCAAAATACTGCCAGGAGTATTTCTTGGTCGGCAGGGGATCCACGCGAATCATCGGGACGGCCGGCATGTTTTCCAGCAAAGCCTGTTTGACCCAGGCGACGCAGGTCCGGACCCCGCCGGCAAGCGGCAAGATCCGATGCACGGTCGCCTCCTGGTCGGTCCAGTCCTCAAGCCGGACATAATTGAAGCCGTAAAACTTGCCATCGCCCATGCCGCCATCGACCAGTACCCTCTGGGTGTTGTAGTCGATCGACTTGACTTCCGTCGTGTTGATGAACTCATCCTCCTGGTAGGAGGTCCAGGCCACCGTGAGGTCAACATCACCCTCGACGCCGTTGGCTTGCTTGAGGATCTTCATGGCCGTGCGGACCTTGGCCAGCGTAAAGCCCGTACCGCCATGGGCGATCTGGTTGGCTGCCAGGAACGCCTGGGCGGTAGTGCCGAGCTTGCCGATATAGTTGGTGCCAAGTGCCTGCGAGATCAGCGTTGCGTCACGCTCGCGGTTGAGCGCGTTCAGCATGACCTGGCTGTACGATCCGCCCGGATCGCTCAGAATGTCGATCAGGTCTTTCTTGTCGATCAGGTCCGCAACGTCCCAATCGTCGTGAAGCACCCACCGGCGGCGATGCGGCGTATTGACATACTGCGTGTCCTGGTGCCGGATATCGGCTTTCTGCGCCGCGACCAGGCCGATCTGGTCGAAGGAAACACGCTCACCGTTTTTCGACTCCTGCCGGACGTGGGGAGCCAGTTTCGTGCGCGTCTGCTGCGCCAGAATCTCGATCCCCTGATTATAGGTGTCGACCATTGCGGTCGTGATTTCGTCGGACATTTCTTTGCCCTCCGCGATTAAGGTTGATACCAAAATCGGAAGGGTTGCCCTGGTGTTGGACCCTGTCCTTGACCCTTAACGCCGGCCCTGGCGACCCTCTTTAGGTGAGCAGTAAGACCCTGGCCGGTCGGCTCGGGGTTGCCTTACGCTTTCGCGGCCAGTCGGTCACTGGCCTTTTTTCGCCTTCTTCGCCTCTGCCGCGGCTCTCTGTTGCGCCATCGTCGGCGGCGTCGGCTCATTCATAACCACGGCATCGAGGCCGTTAATCATGTCGATTACCGTATCGCCGGTAGTCATGTCAATGCCGCGCGCAGCGCACAGCTCGACAACCTCATAGCGCAATTGCGCGCGGTCGAGCCCATGCTTTACGACAACACGATAGATCTCGTCGAGGCGCGCGCGCAGGTATTCCGCCGCGTTCAGCTTGACCCCCTGGCCCAGCAGGACATTGGCGATCCTCAAACGGATCTGCTCGCCGGTCAGATATGCCACGCCGACCCTGGTCATATCGTCGCCGGCGCCGGTCGGGCTGGGATTCAGGCTGTTCGGTGATTTTGTGTTCATGTCTCGATTCCCTTGTTACCGGTCGATCAGTCGGACCGTTTGCCGGTTTCGCCGCGGATTATGGCATTGAGCCGGGTCATCTTGTCGATCGTCACGGCATGTTCCGGGTGTTTCTTGTCCAGGATAGCCTTGCCGATTTCGTCGTCACCCTTCATTCGGGCGACTTCGCGCTTTGCGTCGGCCGGCGACGTGATGAGTCCACCGCCCGGACCAAACAGGTTTTGTGGCCCATGCCCGCCCTCTGCCAGCATGGCGCCGATTTTCGAAAACCCCTGGACAATCAGCGGATGCGCCGTGATCGGCATTCCTTCCCGCGTCAAGATCCCCTCGACCGCAGCGACCTGGTCGCCGAACGCCGTGCTGTACGCGAAATTGGCGTGCGCCATATTCGCGTTGTATTCATTTCCCCAGGCTGCCTTGAGGCCGGCATCCACCTTACTGACCTCGCCGGCGATCTCCTGCATTTCGGCCTTCATGTTTTCATAGAAGTCCGCATACATCCCGGCGGCCTGTTCCTGTGTCAGCCCGCGCTTGTGCGCGGCATCACGGAACCAGGATTCGCGCTTTTCGCTGACAGGTACTTCCTGCGGCGGTTTCGGCAGATCGTATTTGTCCGCCGCCTCTGGCCGCCCCAGCGCGGCATAAAACTCGTCCCAGCGTTCCGGCGGCGCATCCGGCCTTGGGATAGGCAATCCCTTTTCGCCAATCTTGGATTCCAGTCCGAGATAGGCATTGGCCAGCTCGTCGACCCGCTCCCAATTTTTCGGCCCCAAGGCCGCGCGCGCTTCCGGCGACAAGAGATCCGCCAGCTTGGGGACGCCGCCGCCCTGGCCGCCGCCCTGATCGCCGCCGCCGCCCTGGCCGCCACCCAGAAGGCCGGCCGTGCCGCCGCCCTGGCCGCCGCCACCCTGATCGCCGCCGCCACCCTGATCGCCGCCGCCGCCCTGATCGCCGCCGCCACCCTGATCGCCGCCACCACCCTGATCGCCGCCGCCGCCCTGGCCGCCGCCGCCGCCCTGGCCGCCACCCTCGTTAGGCGGCGCGTAAAAAACCCGGTTCAGATACTTCCAGCCCTGCATCAAAAGCATAGGTCACTCTCCCAAATGCTCGTCGCAGCACGCCTTGGCGGCTGCGCGCTTGATTTCCGCGCTTTCTTCCATCGGCGGCAGCGCGTCGATAACCGCCTGCTGCGCCCGGATCACCTCAGCGAGCCGCTGCATCGACAGCCGCTTGCGGGCCTTAGACTTAGACCTGGTCGTTGCCATGACTTCCGTCCTCCATTTTCGATATCCGCAATACCTCGCGGTCGGTCATTTCCAGAAACGCCGTAATGCGCAGGATCAACCGTTGCATCCCGATATTGTATGCCGTCGCATCGGCCTGGCCGGCAACGAAAGTTTCCCGGCCGGCGCCAGCGAATTTTATGAGATCGGCCAGGACCACCTGGCCATCTTCCGTTTCGAACACGCGGCGGTATGCGGCGCGGGTTTCGGCCGTGCGACCGCGCGCGAACCGGGCGCCCATCCGCTGTGCCAACTCCGAGCCGAACATCACGCCGCCCCCTGAAACGTCTGCGCCGCCTGCGCACCCATTTGCGCAGCCTTCCCGGTCTGTTCAGCGATCTGCGCCTGTTCCATCGCCGCAATCCGCTCCTGGCGCTCCTGGCGCATTTTGGCGACCGCGCGCGGATCCCGGAAGATCGTCGCCGGCACGTTCAGGCCCTCGCCCGACTGCCTGAAAGCCTCATCCTCGTTTAGATTGTCCAGAACTTCCGGCTTGCGGTCGGCCAGCGGCAAATTCATGTTCAGGAATCGCTGTATTGCGCGCGCGGTCGAGACAGCCCGCGCCTGCGCGAACGGGTTTCGGAATACCGGTCGAACTTCGCGGCCTTCCAGCGCCGCCGGCGGCGGCAGAAACAGCCCGCGCCGCAGGCCGATCGCCAGGGTACGATCAACGATCACATCCAGCCCTTCGGTCTGAATCCGCTCGAATATCGGCCCCAACACGCGCGCGCGTTCCTCCTGGATATCAAGGATCTGATCTTGCAGCATTCGCGGGTCGCGCGGCGTGCGCAGCAGCGGGCCATAATAAGCCGCATCGACGCGCGCGCGGATCCCGTCCATAAACACATCGCCCACGTCCGGCCGCGATCCTGTGTCGATCGGTTCGATCGGCTTGCGCTGCGAAAACATGAATCGCTGTGCGCTGTAGACGTTAATCGCACCGCTCGACAGGACCACCGGTCCAAAAACACCGTCGTCCGGCATCATAAGGGCCGGGTCGATCGTCTTTTCGACACCGCGCATCTGGTTATACATCGCGCGTTGCAGCGTCTTGATATCCGCCAGCGCCCTATGCCCGGATCCCCGGCCATAACCCTCGCCAGCACCGCGCACCCGCCAGCGCGGCACCGCGAACGGAAACTCGAAGAAATACTCGATCCGGACGATCTCCTTGCTGTCCAGGCTGACGTAATGCGACGAGAATTTGCGGCCGACGCCGTCGGTGTCACCCATCGGCCGGACGATACGGGCATACTCCATCGGCTTTGTCTGTTCGGCGGCGCTTTCGCTGGCCGCAGCCTTCTTTGCCTTTCCGTCGGCATGATCTCCAAAGAAGCCCACCGCGCGCTCGGCCGGCAGGCGGAATTTGCGGTAAAGGGTGTCAACCACCCCCTCGGCGTTTTCCTCAATCGCACACTCGACCATGCTTGTCGCGCGATACAGCGGTATGTCGCCGGGCCGATCGGCAAGCTCCATGACCGATGTACCGTAGTCGCAACACTCGCCGAACCACGGCGCGTTATCAAAACCCCAGCGCGAACGGCGGTCGCCGAATATCCGGTACATCCGATTTTCGGTGTCCTCGTACCAGGCCGCAACATCCACCCGCCGGTCAATTTGCGGCTCGCCAACCGACAATTCGAACCAACGATCGGCCGGATTGGCCAACTCGCCATGCACTGTCGATTCCAGTATCTCGGCGGCAAACTCGCCGCTGCCGTCAAATATCTTGTCGCGATCCTTCCCGCCAAGAACATCGGTCGCAGTAAACGAACGCGCGAACGGCCGCACGAAGTCGCGAATTTCCTGCATCGTCGATTCGTAAGTGCCGCGCTCCTGAAACGCAAAATCGACGCGCGCTATAAGCGAGTTCACATCGCTTGATTCGCGCATCGCTCAGACCCCCCGCAAGATGGTCGGCCGGATCAGATCGCCGGACCGGTCGCCGCGCGGTCCGGTCAGGATCGTCGCGCGGCGCCCCTGCGCCGCCAGCAGCGACAGCAGCGCCAATTGCGCCTGGCGCGCGAGTTCTTCCGGAGTCAGCGGCGTTTCACCCGCCTCAAAAGGTTTCTGGCCTGCCCCCAAATGCCGCTGGTCCGCATCCTGGCGCTGGTCAAAATTGCGGTCGCGCTGATCGCGGCCATGATCGGCACGGGTTTTTTCATTATCTTCGGGTGCATTGACATCGCCGGTCGCCATGGCGCGAACCCCCTATATGGAAACGCGCCGACGCTATCACGCAAAATATTGTGCTGACAAGCCGGTTATAACAATTGCCTATGCCACGTCCGGTAACGCCAGTAAAGCGATAGACCAAATCGCCAGTTCCGGAAACGGTCGCGACCGCAGGAAATCCCCCACGTCGGCACAGCGATTCCGACCGGATCCGTGGACTCGACCCACATCATTATCAGATCAATACCTTTCAGGCCGAAACCGATAAGGATCAACCATTCGCCGGTTCGGCCGGTCCAGGAAGCCGAATCGACAACGATGTTTTGCGCGTCAGAAGATCGCACGGCGCTGCACCCCGTTTTCATCCCACACGCCACCGCGTTCGTCGCTCCTGAAACCCTGCGCGACAGACCTGCGAACACTGTTCGCAGACTGGCGCTTGGCCTCGTGACGCTTGAAAATCTCATTGTGGATGCCGGCGCCAATATTCAGATATTGGCCGGCATCGTGCGGGTGAGAATAGTCGTTCTTTTCCGGCTTGGTTTCATACCGCACGGCGCCGGGAACCCTCAACAGTTTGTACCGGTAATGGGAATTAAACCCCTTCCGCAAGATCCTACAGCCAGGATCCAGGAGAAAGCCCGGCTGACCGTCATCGGCCAGCCGCGTAAGCGGCTTTCGGACGGCTTCCAGGCGTATCGTGATATCGTTGCGCGCAACAGGCGCCGGCCAAAACTGTATACCGCTGGCGGCGCTGACAATTTCCAGATAACTTCGATCGTCCTGGTCGCCCGGATGCGCGGCGGCCGGGTCGCCCCACCCCTCGATTTGGCGAGGATCCCAATCGGGAAATTCACGGACCATCATCGCCGCTATTTCCTCGCCAAACCGCTCGGCGCCCATCTGGACCGCCGCAAGTTCGCGCAACCACCGCATCTGACCTGTTGGCATGTATTGACCGAACACCGCGCCAGGCGTGCGCCCGGCGTCCAGCCCGATCAGAAGTGGCACCCCGCGCGCCGGCGCGAGAGTATGGCCGGCGACGTGGATCTGGTCATTGAAGTTGGGATATACCGGCATACCGTCGCGGCTGTAGCCCCATTGCGCATGGACCATCCGGCGAACCCACCAGGCTTCCTGGCCTTCGGCCATGTCCTCGTAGTAATTTTCGACCAGGTTTTGCAGGTTTTCCGCGCGCGGCGACATGCCCGACGGCTGCTGGAAGAACTCAAGGTTGGACAGCTTGTCCTCGACGCAGATCTTGTAAAGGTAGTTATCAACGTCAGGCGCATTAAAATCAATTATCACCCCATGCCAGCGCGATTGAAAATCACCCTGGCGCCGGGGGAAACGGCCGGTGCGGCCGCGGGCGTATTTCAGCACCGACGGATCGAGAAGATCCGCCTCGTTCAAGTAGAACGCCGTTACCTCGTAACCGCGCAAAACATCTTCGGCGCTCGCATCACCGATCGCGACGAACTCGATCGTAAATTGCAACCTGGTCCCGTCGCCGAGCGGAATATCCAGACTATGCGTCGCCGGATTACCATCGGACCCGATCCAGGTACTACGCGGCGCATCTTTCGGCACCCAATCCCACCACGATTTTATTGTTGTTTTCCATAGCTGGCGGTAAGTATCACGCACCGCGCATACTTTAAATCTTCTTACATTGTCATTTGGGCCGGGGGGCTGTAGAGTCGCCAACTTCAACATCTTCATTAGGGCTGTAGATGTTTTCCCCGACCCTTGAGGCCCCAGGATTGCCTGAATTTTGGCCTCAGAACGCATCATTGCCGCCGCGACCGGACCTGGCGCCACCCAGTTCCTAGCAAGAATTTTCTGCGCCATCCCCCGACCCCTTTTCGCTGTGGAAATCGGGCCGACCCGAATCGACCCGGAACCGGCCGCGCCACCTTACCGGCATCAATAAACCGTCGCAACGGTGTATCCGTCGGCGTTTGGGGGGGAGAGCATGGCCGGCCGCCGCCGACGGGGGATCCCGGCCGCGCGCGCGGCCGGGGGCCTTCTAGATCGGCCAGGGCGTTGCGCGCCGGTAATTCCGCATTACCGGCGCGGCAGGCGCTAAGGCGCAGTTTTCTGCGGTTTTTGGCGATTTACCAAACGGCGCGCACCAAACATTCAGACGCGCGCGCGCGCAAGCTATTGATTTTGCTCGTTTTCCCCGTCGACCTGGTCGGCGTCAATTACCAGGTCAAACGCGGTTCCATCGTCGCCGGCCGGACCGTTCACCTGGTCGGCGTCGTCGCCGATCGTCAGCTTGAATACCCCGGCACCTTCGAGCGACAGGCCGGCCGGCAGTTTCGAGTATAGGTATGGCGCCAGGTCGCGCTGCGCCGCCTGGATAAACTGCAATGCCTGCGCCCTGGTACACGCCAGCATGGCGGCCAGGCGGTCAACCGGCGTCGAGGCGATCTGCGCCATGCCTTCCAGCGGGTCCGCGTAATTCCTGCGCAGATACTCGACCATATCGGCCGTGACCTTGTTCCGCGATCCGGCCGGCCGGCCAGGTCCGCGCCGCTCGATATGATCCGGCTCATCCAGGTCAAGCGGCAATCGCGGCTGGACCTCGACGCGCGATCCGCCCGCGCGCAGTTCGTCGACCAGCGCCGGCAACCCTGATTTCTTCGCCATGGGCCTTCCCTCCAATATTCACCCTTTTTTAATCCTGTTACGTTCGCCAGGCAAGCGTAACACCAGCGTTACAGCCCTAATCTGTTGAAAATGCAGCGAGAATACTAATCTGTTACGCTTGTTACGATGTTACGCAAAAACACATCTACATGCGCGCGCGCGCGCGCGCCTGATAGCGCCTGCCGGACCGTAACCAGCGTAACAGCGTAACACGTAATGATTTCAACGCCTTGCATGTTACGTTGCCAGATCAAGCGTAACACCCCGGACCCTGCCGCGACCTGGCAACCTGCGGATTTGCGCCATGCTTGTGATCTATGGGTGCGGGTGCGGGCGCGGCTGGCGCGATATTGCCCGCTGGACAGGGTCAGGGATTGCGGCGCGCCAGGCGCCAGGTTGCAACGCGCCCTTGGCTCACGTTGCGAACAGTGTGCGCGCCTGGCGCAGCTTTTTTAGTGTGGCGCCTGGCGGCGCCGACCGGCATGAATCACGATTTGCGACAGTGTGTCGCAATTGACTTGACAAGGCGACATTTTGTCACCTATTAAAAAGGCGGGCGGCGCCCACCGGCCCCGCTATGCAACAAGCAAAGGAACCGAACCATGACACGCAAAGCCAAATTCGACCCTTACGAGACGATCACCGCCAAGCTGATAGAATTGATGGAAAGCGAAGGCACGAATTGGGTTAAGCCATGGGCGACGATTGGTAGTCACTACAACGTCAAGTCCGGCAAGCCCTATCGCGGCGTCAACGTCATGCTGACGGGCGCCAGCGCGGCCGGCCGCTTCAATAGCCGCGCCTGGGGAACATACAAGCAATGGCAAGAACGCGGCGGCCAGGTCCGCAAGGGAGAGAAGGGAACCGAGATCGTCTTTTGGAAACGCCTGGAAACCGAGCGCGAAAACGCCGACGGAGAGAAAGAAAAGCGCGTGATTCCGATGCTGCGCCTTTACTACGTTTTCAACGCCGACCAGGTCGACGGCATCGAAACCCCGGACGATCTGGAAACCCCGGACGTTGAACCCATCGACGAGCGGGTGGCGCGCATCGTCGAGCGCAGCAACGTCGACCTTGTGCATGTCGGCGACCGCGCCTGTTATTCGCCGATCCATGACCAGGTCAAAATGCCGCCCAAGGAATTTTTCAACGATACCAAGGACGGAACCGCGCATGAGCATTACCACGGAACCCTGCTGCACGAGCTGACGCATTGGACCGGCCACAAGTCGCGCCTGGCCCGTGATTTGTTCAATCGTTTCGGGTCGCAGAAATACGCCTTTGAAGAACTGATTGCGGAAACCGGTTCCGCCCTCTTGTGCTGCGCTTTGGGAATTGAGCCGGAACCCCGCGCCGACCATGCCAAGTATCTGAACGGCTGGCTTGAGGTTTTGAAGTCGGACAAGAAGGCGCTTTTCACCGCGTTTGGACAGGCACAGAAGGCCGCCGACTTTATCCTGGCTTTCGACCAGGACGCCGACGACGAAACCGCCAAACCGCGTGAAATCGCCGCGTAGGGCGCAGCGCAGAGCGGCCGCCAGGCGCGGCCG
>JABAHQ010009739.1_pt1 | contig 40458 bp, 36 predicted proteins | sample 7062091 | NCBI WGS metagenome assembly JABAHQ01 (sample SAMN14534359, study PRJNA622989) | marine sediment metagenome | biome: marine biome [ENVO:00000428]; feature: marine pelagic biome [ENVO:01000023]; material: deep marine sediment [ENVO:00002113] | place: India: Gulf of Kutch | collected... | reverse complement strand
GGCGCGCCGCAGAAGATGGTGGGCCGGTGCTCGGTCAAACGCTTGAAGCAGGCCTGCGGCGTGGGCCGCTCGGCCATCAGCACCGCGCTGGCGCCCACGCTCAGCGGGAAATACATGGCGTTGCCCAGGCCGTAGGCGAAGAAGAGCTTGGAGGCGGAAAAGGTGACGTCGTCCTCGCGCATCTTGAGCACGCCCTTGCCGTAGAGCTCGGCCGTCCAGTACAAGTTGCCCTGCGTGTGCACGGTGCCCTTGGGCGCGCCGGTGGAGCCGCTGGAGTAGAGCCAGAAGGCGGGCTCGTCGGCGTGCGTGTCGGTGGGCTCGGCGGGCCGCGCGCGCGACAGCAGGTCGGCGAAGTCGTGCGCGCCCGCGGGCAGCTTGTCGGCGCGGGAGACGATCAGGTGCTTGACGTCGTGCGTGCGCAGCGCCAGAGCATCTTCGATCACCGGGACCAGCGCGCCCGACACGATGGCGGCCTGCGCGCGGCTGTCGCCCAGCATGTAGGCAATGTCCTTGGCCGGCAGCAGGGTGTTCACCGCCACGGGCACCACGCCTGCGTACAGCGCGCCCAGGAAGGCCACCACCCAGTCGCTGCTGTCCTGCGCGAACAGCAGCACGCGCTCCTCGCGGCGCAGGCCCAGGGCCTGCAACGCACCGGCGCAGCGGCGCACGGCCTCGTCGAGCTCGCCGTAGCTGAGGCGGCCGCGGTCGTCGATGAGGGCGGTCTTGTCCGCGCGCGCGGCGTTGGCCGCGAGCAGGTGGCGCGCGAAGTTGAAGCGCGCCGGTGGCGCGGCCACGGTGTCGGTGCTCATGGCTTGTCTCCTCGGGATCGTGGACTCAATACGTCAGGGGCGTGGCGCTGGCGGCCAGCGCGTCGAGCGCGGCCGTGCTCGCCTGCACCGCGCTGCGGCGGTGGTAGAAGCCCAGGGCGCGCAGGCCGCCGAGTTCTTCGCCGCCGCCCGCGCGGCCGGGGCCGCCGTGCAGGGAATGCGGCATCACGTTGCCATGGCCGGTGTGCAGGCTGGCTACGTCGGGCGAGATGGCGTGCACGCGGCCGTGGCTGTCGGCCAGCTCCAGCGCGGCGCGCGCGGTGAAGGCCGGGTCGGCGCTGTAGACCGAGGCCACGAGCGAGCCCTGGCCGCGGCGGATGAGTTCGAAGGCCTGGACCTCGTTGTCGTAGGGCATGAGGGTGGAGACGGGGCCGAAGACCTCCACGTCGTGCAGCACGCGCGCGCCGACGGGGTCGGTGGTGCCCAGCAGCACGGGCTGGGCGCAGGCGGCGACGGCGGGATCGGCGTCCACCAGGGCCTGGTTGCGGCCGTCGTACAGGGGCTTGGCCTCGGCCAGCAGTTGCGCGAGGCCTTCGCGCACGCCGTCGAACTGCGCGCGGCTCACCAGCGCGCCCATGCGCACGGCCTCATTGCGCGGGTTGCCCACGCTGATCCTGGCGAGCTTGGCGCCGATGGCCTGGGCCGCCGCGTCGTACAGCGCGCGCGGCACGAAGGCGCGGCGGATGGCGGTGCACTTCTGGCCCGCCTTCTGGGTCATCTCGCGCGTGACGTCCTTCAGGAAGAGCTCGAAGGTGGGCGAGCCCTCGGCGGTGCCGGGGCCGAGGATGGCGGCGTTCAAGCTGTCGGCCTCGACGTTGACCCGGGTGTTGGTGTCGAGGAAGTTGCGGCGCTCGCGCAGCTGGGCGGCGGTCGACGCCGAGCCGGTGAAGGCGAGGACGTCCTGGGGGCCGAGGAGGTCGAGGAGGTCCCCGGTGGAGCCGCAGACGAGCTGGAGGGCGCCCTCCGGCAAGATCCCGGCCTGCACCACGATCTCCACCGCGCGCTCGGCCACCATGGCGGTGGCCGTCGCCGGCTTGGTGATCGCCGGCATGCCGGCGAGGATCGCGCAGGCCGCCTTCTCGGCGAAGCCCCAGGCCGGGAAGTTGAAGGCGTTGACGTGGACGGCCACGCCGCGGCGCGGCGTCAGCACGTGGTGCCCCCAGAAGCGCGGGCTCCGGGTCAGCTGCTCGCCCTCGCCCTCGACCAGGTGGGTGCGGTCCCCGAGCTTCTTCCCGAGCCCCGCGTAGTACGCCAGGGTGCCGGTAGCGCCGTCGATGTCGAACTTCGAATCGGAGCGGGTGGTGCCCGCGTTGACGATCGACGCCTCGATGAGCTCGTCCCGGGCTTCGTGGAGCACCTTGGACATCTGCTTCAGGAGGGCGCCGCGCTCGGCGAAGGTGAGCCCGCGAAGCGCGGCGCCGCCGACCTCCCGCGACCATGACAGGGCGCTCGCGAAGTCGAGCCCCTCGGTGCTGGTCTGAGCGACCGCAACACCTGTGGTGGGGTTGATCAGGGTGGACTTCTTCCCCGTCCCCTTCTTCCACTGCCCTTCGAGATGACTCTCGAGCTCGATCATCGCGCGCCCTCTCTCGTCGACCTGGCTCAGACGTCCAGGCGGTAGATCTCCTGGATGCCCTCGAGGATCTCTTCGAAGGGCAGCTTCAGGTCGTGAATGATCCCGTCGGCGATGTCGTAGACCCAGCCGTGCACGATCGGGAACTTCCGCTTCATGTAGTGCTTCTGAACGCTGGCGACCTTCATGATGTGGATGCACTGCTCCTGGACGTTGAGCTCCACCAGGCGGCGGTAGCGCGCGTCCTCGTCTTCGATGGCGTTCAGCTCCTCCCTGTGGAGGCGGTAGACGTCGCGGATCTCCCGGAGCCACCCGTTGAGGATGCCGAGGTCCTGGGGCTGCATGGCCGCCTTCACCCCGCCGCAGCCGTAATGGCCGCAGACGACGATGTGCTCCACCTCGAGGTGGTTCACGGCGTATTCGATCACCGAGTGGGCGTTGAGGTCCGTGTTGACCACGATGTTGGCCACGTTCCGGTGCACGAAGACGTCACCCGGGTGGGTGCCCATGATCTGGTTGGCCGGCACGCGGGAGTCGGCGCAGCCGACGTAGAGAAAGGCGGGACTCTGCCCTTGTGCGAGCTTGTCGAAGAACTCCGGATCCTGCGCCTTCTGTGCCTCGACCCACTTCTTGTTGTTTTCGAAGACCTGCTCGTACTTGTCCATGTGACTCCACCTCCTGGGAGCGGGAAACCATCGCGCCTGAGGCGGCTGACGGCAACCCCCGAAATGCTCACTTCCAGCCTGGTTTCAGCGCTCCACGAGGACTTGAACGACGCTTCCGTCGGGTGAGCGCGTCTCCAGGTGGTTGGGCGGGGTGAGGGAGAGCGGCCCGTCGCGGTGGCGGGTCTCCCAGGTGTCCTCCCCGACGGCGCAATCGACGAACCCCGACAGCGGGCCGCCGTGGAGGCGCACGCCGCCGCAGGAGACCTCGACCTGGCAGCTCAACAGGTGGTGCTCGCCGTCGTGGGCGATGGCGATCTCGCACCGGTCACCGGGGTGAACCGCGTTCGTGCCGTGGACCGCCGTCACCTCGCCGCCGAACGACTCCCGGGTGACGTACGGATTGATCCAGGCGAGAGCCAGCCCCAGAGCGGCGAGGCCGAGGAGCGCGGCGACGCTCCCCCGGTGCGCCCAGAGCGCCCGCCTCGCCGCCGACAGGACGTCGCCCCGTGCGCCGAGGAGGAGCAGGGATTCGGGGCCCGTCGACGCCAACTCGATCGCGTCGCCCTCGTCGTCGGGTCGGCCCAGCACCAGCACCTGGTCCCCCTCGCCGATCTCCTCGGTGACCACGATCTCGCGGCTTCGGCCTTCGCCGCGCTGCACCGCGCTCCGGCCGACGCTGCCGAAGAGCGCGCCCGAGGGCCGAATGCGCACCTCGCGGCCGTCGGCGGTCGTGCCCTCCATTTCGAACTCGTCCGCCTGTCCGCGCTGCGTCTCCGATGATGCGTCGAAGCCAGCGACGAGGTTGCCGACCGTCGCGCCGATCCGCTGGCGGACGAGGTGGCCGCCGAGAAGTGTGATCACCAGGGTGCGCATGCCGCCTCCGCCGGGCTCGTGCGGTGGTGCGCGCAGGAGCATCTTCAGGCGTGACACGCTGTGGCGCTCGTCGAGCGCGAGGACGAGCGCCAAGGCGAGAGCGGGCAGCGACGCGGTCAGGAGCAACAGGACCCCGGCCACGCTGAAGCCCAGCGCCAGGACCGTCCCGAAGAACGTCGAGAGCGCGGCGACGACGAACCCGGAGGTGACCGCGCCCGAGCTGCTCCAGCGGGCGGGCCGTCGATGGCCCGTGTGGGCCGGCGGCGCGAAGGACGGCAAGAACCTCCGCCGGCGCACGCAGAAGAGCGAGAAGGCGGTGACGAAGATGCCGACGGCGGGGAGAAGGGCGCGCAGGGTGCGCGGACCGGCCTCGGCCGCGAAGAGGGCCAGGCCGCCGGCGAGGAGCGCGAGGCCGACGAAGGCCGCCGTGCGATGGTGACGGATCGGCAGATCAGGCGGTGTGTGGCGCGCCTCGCGCTCGGCTTTGCGGCGCACCTCGTCGGCCTCTTGCTTGGCGTCCGCCTCCTCCTGCTGCCAGCGGGAGAGGGCGTCCCGGCGGTCGTTCCCCCGCGCCACGACCTGGGCATCGACCACGCGACCCTCCTGGCGCGAGCCGCGGTAGCCATCGGCCTCGAGCGGCGCCTCTCCGCCGCCGAGGATCGCGACCTCGTCGCCGGGCTTGATCGCCACGCCGGCGAGCCGGACTTCGACGTGGTCGCCGGGGGCCTCGCCGTCGAAAGGGCGGCTCAGAGGGTCCTCCAAGAGCTCGCCCCACGTTCCGCGGGCTTCTGCGGGGGTGAGGAGCACGGTCGCTCGCGTCGTCTTCACCTCCACGGCCTCGCCGTCCTCGGTGGTGACCACGATCTCCCCCCGCTTCAGATGACGAGACGGTCGACCTCCTGCGATCCGCAGCTCCGCGTCGTAGAGGAGAAGCTCGTCCCCTTCGCCGACCACCTTCCCCGTGACGACCGTCGTCACACTCAGCTCCCGAATCGCCCCACGAGCGCCTCGACCCGCGCGACGAACGACTCTTTGTGATAGCGCTCGAAGTGAGCCCAGGTGCAGAGCGTCGTCGTGTCCTTCACCCGGTCGACGAAGAGCTTGCCGTCGAGGTGATCGATCTCGTGCTGGATGCACACCGCGAGCAGCCCGTCCACCTCCCGCTCGATGGGGTCGCCGTCGCGGCCCAGCGCGCGAAAGCGGATCCACTCGGCACGGCGCACCCGGTCGTAGTAGCCGGGGACCGAGAGGCACCCCTCCTCCATCTCTTCCTCGCCCCGGTGCTCGAGGATCTCGGGGTTGATCAGCACCAGGGGCTGATCCCGCTCCTCGGACACGTCGAGCACGAGGACCCGCCTCGCCACCGCGACCTGCGTCGCAGCAAGGCCGATGCCGGGCGCGTTATACATGGTCTCCAGCATGTCGTCGATGAGGCGCTGGAGCCCGTCGTCGATCGCCTCCACGGGGGCGGCTTTCTCGCGCAACCGGGGATCCGGGTAATGCAAAATGTCCAAAATCGCCATGCGACTTCCGGGCGAATCTCGTCCTATAGCTAAAAGAACCTTTCTAAGGCAATGATCATACAAGATTCGGGGTAGCCAAACTACCCTTGCCCGCGTGCCGAATTCGGCTAAACTCCCGGAAAAGCCCAGGACCTGGATCTTATGAAGATCATAACACTGACCGCACTCGCCTTCGGCATCGGGCTGGGCGCCGCGGCCCTCGCCGACCCCGACCCCCTCAGGGCCAATCATCCGCAACGCTACACCGTCGTCAAGGGTGACACCCTGTGGGACATCGCGGACCGGTTCCTCGAGGATCCGTGGCTGTGGCCCGAGATCTGGCACGTCAATCCGGACATCGCCAATCCCCACCTGATCTATCCCGGCGACGTGATCAAGCTCGTCTACGTCGACGGCGAGCCGCGGCTGACGGTCGAGCGCGGCGGGCTGCGCACGGTGAAGCTCTCGCCGCAGGTGCGCAGCGAGCCCATCGATCAGGCTATCCCCACCATCCCGCTGGACATCATCCGCCCGTTCCTGGAGCGCCCGCAGGTGCTGAGCCGGGAGGAGATCGACCGGGCCCCCTACCTCGTGCAGAGCGCCGACGAGCACATGATCGCCGGCGCGGGCGACCGCATCTACGTGCGCGGCACCGAGGGGGACAAGGGGGCGTATCGCTACAGCGTCTTCCGGCCGGGCCGGACCTACCGGCACCCGGTGACCGACGAGGTGCTGGGCTACGAGGCGATCTATGTCGCCGATGCCGTGGTGGAGCGACACGGCGATCCCGCCACCATGAAGCTGGTGCGCAGCCGGCGCGAGGCCCGCGTCGGCGACCGGCTGTTGCCCGTCTTGGACGAGGAGCTCGACCAGCATTTCCTGCCCCGGCCGCCGAGCGGCGAGGTCAAGGGCCATATCATCGCGGTGGTCGATGGGGTCAGCCAGATCGGGCAATACCAGGTCGTGGTGCTGGGCCTGGGCGAGCGCGAAGGGATGGCGCCCGGCCACACGCTGGCAGTCTACCAGGCGGGCGAGGAGATCCGGGACACGGTCACCTCCAACCCGAGCGACACCGTCCGGCTCCCGGATGAGCGCGCGGGCACCGTGATGGTGTTTCGCAGCTTCGATCGCGTCAGCTATGCGCTGGTCATGGACGCCACGCGTGCGATCCACGTCAAGGATCTCGTCCGCACGCCGTGACCGGCGCCGGCGGGGCCCGGGCCGTGCGGGCTGAGCCCCGGGGACCCGTGGCGCCCCTACCGGAGCTCGGGTGCTGGCTGGCGCTGATCCGCGCGCCCGGCCTCGGCCCACGGGCCGTTCACGCCGCCGTCGAACGCATGGGCTCAGCGCGGGCCCTGCTCGAGGCCGGGGAACCCGCGCGCGCCGACCTGGGCCTGCCGCAGGCGGCGCGGGAGTATCTCCGGGCGCCCGACTGGGGGGCGGTCGAGTCCGATCTCGAGTGGGCGGCCGGCCCCGGTAACCACGCCCTGACGCTGCGCGATGCGGCCTACCCGCGCCTGCTGCGCGAGATCACCGACCCGCCTCCGGTGCTGTTCGTTCGCGGCGACCCGGCCGTTCTCGGAGCGGCGCAACTGGCCGTGGTCGGCAGTCGCAACCCCACCCGGCCGGGGCGCGAGACGGCCGAGGCCTTCGCCGAGCACCTCGCGGGGCAGGGGCTGGCGATCAGCAGCGGGCTCGCCGTGGGCATCGACGCCGCCGCGCACCAGGGGGCCCTGCGGGCCGGCCGGACGGTCGCGGTGGCCGGCACCGGGCTCGATCGGGTGTATCCAGCGGCGCACCGCGCGCTCGCGGATGTGATCGCCGAGCGCGGGGCGCTGGTCTCGGAGTTCCCGCCGGGAACGCCGCCGCGGCGCGATCACTTCCCGCGCCGCAACCGCCTGATCAGCGGCCTGGCGCTCGGCGTGCTGGTGGTGGAGGCCGGAGTGCAGTCCGGTTCGCTGATCACGGCGCGCCATGCCCTCGAGCAGGGCCGCGAGGTGCTCGCCATCCCGGGCTCGATCCACAATCCGCTCGCGCGCGGCTGCCACCGCCTGATCCGTGAGGGCGCCAAGCTCGTGGAGACCGCGGCGGACGTGATCGAGGAGCTCGGGGCGCTGGCGGGCGTCGAGGCGTCGGCGCCGGCGGACGAGGCGGCCGCCGCGCCGGCGGAGCCGGCGCTCGACGGCGACTATCGGCGGCTGCTCGAGAATCTCGGCTACGAGCCCGCCGGCATCGATACCCTAGCGGCGCGGGCTGGATTGACGCCCGAGGCGGTTTCCTCCATGCTCCTGATCCTGGAAATGCGGGGACTCGCAGCGCCTATGCCGGGCGGTCGCTACGTCCGCGCGCGTTAGATCGAGGGGGCGTTGATGAAAGAAAACGTGCTCGATGTGCTCATGTACCTCTTCGAGACCTATTATATGGACGAGGACACCGAGCCGAGCCCCGATCGCGAGACCCTTCACACGCAGCTCCTCGAAGCCGGTTTCCATCGCACCGACATCGAGCATGCCCTCGGTTGGCTCGAGGGGCTTGCCGACGCGAGCCGCGAGAACGGTCGCCATGAGGCGCCGCTCGCCTCGTCGCTACGGGTATTTACCGGCCAGGAGATCGAGAAGCTCGACCTGGAATGCCGCGGCTTCCTCCTCTACCTTGAGCAGAACCGCATCCTCACCCCGCCGGCCCGAGAGATCGTGATCGACCGTGTGATGGCGCTGCAGACCGAGGAAATCGACATCGAGCAGCTCAAGTGGGTGATTCTGATGGTGCTTTTCAATCAGCCCGGGCAGGAGGAGGCCTATGCGTGGATGGAAGAGCTGGTCTTCGACCATCCCGCCGGATATTTGCACTGAGCCGCTCGAGGCGCTAAAAAGTATACCCCGCAGCCCGCCGGGCCTGACGACGAGCCTGACCGCACCTCCGGACTCCGCGGTCGGCCCCCCAAAGGCGGTCTCCCTTTAGAAGGCGATCCTGGCGCCCTATATCTTCTTGGTATGAGCAAAAACCTCGTCATCGTAGAGTCGCCCGCCAAGGCGCGGACCATCGAGAAGTACCTGGGCAAGGACTTCCAGGTCCTGGCGTCCTACGGCCACGTGCGCGACCTCGTGCCCAAGGAGGGCGCCGTGGACCCGGCGCAGGACTTCTCGATGCGATACGACGTCATCGAGAAGAACAAGAAGCACGTCGACGCGATCGCCAAGGCCACGCGCAAGGCCGACGCGCTGTATCTCGCCACCGACCCCGATCGCGAGGGTGAGGCGATCTCGTGGCACCTGCACGAGCTGCTGCGCGACCGCAAGGCGCTCGACGGGACGCCGGTGCACCGGGTGGTCTTCCACGAGATCACGCGCCGCGCCATCGATGAGGCCATGGAGCAGCCGCGCGGTCTGTCCGAGGACCTGGTCAACGCGCAGCAGGCGCGACGCGCGCTGGACTATCTCGTCGGCTTCAACCTGTCGCCGCTGCTGTGGAAGAAGATTCGCCCGGGGTTGTCGGCCGGGCGGGTGCAGAGCCCGGCCCTGCGGCTGATCGTCGAGCGCGAGCAGGAGATCGAGAGGTTCAAGCCGCGTGAGTACTGGACCATCGAGGCGGACCTCGAGAAGGACGCACAAGCGTTCAGCGCCCGGCTCACGCATCTCGCCGGCAAGAAGCTCAGTCAGTTCAGCCTGGGCAAGGAGGCCAAGGCGCGCGAGGCCGAGAGCAAGCTGCGTGACGCCGCAGGGCAAGGCCTGCGCGTCGAGGAGGTCCAGAAGAAGCAACGGCGGCGCAATCCCGCCGCGCCGTTCACCACCTCGACGCTGCAGCAGGAGGCCTCGCGCAAGCTCGGCTTCTCGGCGAGCCGCACGATGCGCACCGCCCAGCAGCTCTACGAGGGCATCGACACCGACGAAGGCTCGATGGGCCTGATCACCTACATGCGCACCGACTCGGTGGCGCTCGCCAACGAGGCGGTCCACGAGATCCGCGACTACATCGCCGAGCAGTACGGCAAGGAGCGCCTGCCCGGCAAGCCGCACGTCTACAAGACGAAGGCCCGCAACGCCCAGGAGGCGCACGAGGCGATCCGCCCCACCTCGGTCGGGCGCACGCCGGGGTCGGTGGGCTCGTATCTGAGCGCCGATCAGCGCAAGCTCTACGAGCTCATCTGGAAGCGCACCGTGGCCTGCCAGATGATCCACGCCACCCTGGACACCGTCACGGTCGACCTGAGCGCCGGCGAGGGCAATGTCTTCCGCGCGACCGGCTCGACGATCAAGGAGCCCGGCTTCATGGCCGTCTACCAGGAAGGCAAAGACGACTCGAAGCAGGATTCGGAGAGCCGCATGCTGCCGCCGCTCGAGCAGGGCGAGACCGTGAAGCTCGTGGAGCTGCGTCCGGAGCAGCATTTCACCGAGCCGCCGCCGCGCTACACCGAGGCGAGCCTGGTCAAGACGCTGGAGGAGCACGGCATCGGCCGTCCCTCGACGTATGCGAGCATCATCTCGACGCTGCAGGAGCGCGAGTATGTCACCTTGGAGAAGAAGCGTTTTCAGCCGACCGACCTGGGCCGCGTCGTCAACCGATTCCTGACGGAGTACTTCACCAAGTACGTCGACTACGAGTTCACGGCCTACCTCGAGGAGGAGCTCGACGAGATCGCCCGCGGCGAGAAGCAGTGGGTGCCGGTGATGTACGAGTTCTGGGAGCCCTTCAAGCGGCTCGTCGACGAGACCGAGGAGAACGTCAAGCGCAGCGACGTCACCCAGGAGCAGCTCGACGAGAAGTGCCCGAAATGCGGCCGGCAGCTCACGATCCGGCTCGGTCGGCGCGGACGCTTCGTCGGCTGCACGGGCTTCCCCGACTGCGACTATACGCGCAACCTCGACGAGGATCGCGAGTCGGCCGAGCCCCAGGTCATCGAAGGACGGGAGTGCCCGCAGTGCGGCTCGCAGCTGCTGGTACGCCGGGGTCGCTACGGCAAGTTCATCGGCTGCTCGGGCTATCCGAAATGCCGTTATGTCGAGCCCCTCGAGAAGCCGCGCGACACCGAGGTCCCGTGCCCGAAATGCGGCAAGGGGACGATGCTCCAGCGCCGCTCACGCTACGGCAAGGTGTTCTTCTCCTGCTCGACCTATCCCGACTGCGACTACGCCGTGTGGAACGAGCCGCTCGCCGAGGCCTGCCCGAAATGCCAGTGGCCCATGATGACGGTCAAGACCACCAAGCGTCGCGGGGTGGAGAAGGTCTGCCCGCAGAAGGAATGCCGCCACACGGAGCCCTACGACGAGGCGGCGCAGCCGCCCGGGCTCGCCAAGGCGGCGGGCAACCACACCATCGGCTCGTGAGCCGTGCCGCCCCCGGCCGGTGCGGATCCTTGCGACGACACGCCCCCGGATGAAGAGATCGGTGCGAGTGCATGCCCGGCCATTGCGACCGTGGCGCGTCCATGACGAGGGCGGGCGCCGCCGGCGGCCTGCGTGAGGCCCGGCGGCCACGCGGTCTATGAGCAGGATCGGCGTCGAGCTCCACGGGCGGCCCTTGACGATCGTGCTCACCGCGGCGGCCGAGCGTGCCCTCGCCGCGCGCACCGCGCCGCTCCTTGCGGAGATGGAGCTGTACTTCAGCTGCCTGCTGCGCAAGCGCGTGCGATTTCACGAGACCGGCGCGGGCCGTGCCGGCACCGCGGCGCACCCGCGGCTGCACGTGCGTTTTCACCCGGTGATGACGCGCCGGTGCGCCGTGGGCACCGCCGGAGCGGCTCCGCCGCTGACCGACTTTCCCATGCGGCGGCTCGAGGCGTTCGTGCCCCGTTGGCTGCATGTCGACTGCGGGCCGGGGGGCTGGCGCGGCACGTTCGGCTTCGACGACCCACCCGCGCGCTGATCCGAGGCCATGCACGTGAACCCCTGGCACCTGCGCCAGGCGGCGCGCACCGTCCGCGAAGGCGGCCTGATCGCCTACCCGACCGAGGCGGTGTACGGGCTCGGCTGCGATCCCGCGAACGCGGGCGCGGTGCGGGCGCTGCTCGCCCTCAAGGATCGACCGGCATCGGCGGGCCTGATCCTGATCGCGGCGGAGCTCGCGCAGCTGGAGCGGTGGGTGGCCCCGCTCGAGCCCGCCGTCCGCGCCCGCGTGGAGGCGACCTGGCCCGGCCCGGTCACCTGGCTGCTGCCCGCCGGTGGGACGGTGCCGGCGGAGGTGCGTGGGGCCCACGACACGCTGGCCGCGCGGGTCACCGCTCATCCGATCGCCGCGGCGCTGTGCCGGGCCGCGGCGACGCCCCTGGTCTCGACGAGCGCGAACCGCCGCGGCGGCGCCCCGGCGCGCACCGCGCTCGCGGTGCGGCGCCTGTTCGGGGATGCGCTCGACTACGTGGTCCCGGGCCCCGTCGGCGGTCTCGACCGTCCGACCGAGATCCGCGACGCGCGCACCGGCGAGGTGGTGCGACCCGGGTGACGCCCGACCAGGCCCCCGGGGTCTCGCGCTTTGCACGATGCGCGGCCCGCGGCGCGCTTTGCATCTCCGCGGGCACCTGAGGTGAAATGACGCCGCGCCGCCAGTGAGCCCACCGATGAGCGAGCCGGACCCCCAAGCCGTCAAGGACTATCTGCTCGGGCTGCAGGATACGATCTGCGCGGCCTTGGAGGCGGAGGACGCCGGGGCGCAGTTTCGCGAGGACGCCTGGGAGCGCGCGGGCGGGGGCGGCGGCCGCACCCGCGTGCTGTCGGACGGCGCGGTCTTCGAGCAGGCGGGGATCAACTTCTCGCACGTGCACGGCGCGGATCTGCCGCCCTCGGCCACCGCGCACCGCCCCGAGCTCGCGGGTCGCGGCTTTCAGGCGATGGGCGTCTCACTGGTCGTGCATCCGCGCAATCCCTACGTGCCGACCTCGCACGCGAACGTGCGCTTCTTCATCGCCGAGAAGAGCGGAGCGGAGGCGGTGTGGTGGTTCGGGGGCGGGTTCGACCTCACCCCATACTACGGCTTCGAGGAGGACGCCGTGCACTGGCACACCGTCGCGCGCCGGGCGTGCGAGCCCTTCGGGGCGGCCGTGTATCCGCGCTTCAAGCGCTGGTGCGACGAGTATTTCTTCATCAAGCATCGTGAAGAGGCCCGCGGGATCGGCGGGCTGTTCTTCGACGATCTCAACGAGTGGGGCTTCGAGCGCTGCTTCGAGCTCGTGCGCAGCGTGGGCGAGCATTACCTGCCGGCCTACCGGCCGATCGTGCAGCGCCGCCGCGATATCCCTTACGGCGAGCGCGAGCGTGATTTCCAGCTTTATCGGCGCGGGCGCTACGTCGAGTTCAACCTGGTGTACGACCGCGGCACCCTGTTCGGCCTGCAGTCGGGCGGGCGCACCGAATCGATCCTGATGTCCCTGCCGCCGCTGGTGCGCTGGCGCTACGACTGGCGGCCCGCGGCCGGCACCCCGGAGGCGCGCCTCTACGAGGAGTTCTTGCGGCCGCGCGACTGGCTCGGCGACGCCTCTTAAGCTTGCCGAACTTTTAGGCGCTCGCCCGCGCGCGGCGCGGCCAGGGCCGGAACCACAGCGCCAGCGCCAGCAGGACCATCAGCACCTGCAGGACCAGGCCCTGCAGGTTGGGGTACAGGCCGATGAGCTCGATGCTCGGCAGCGCGCCCACGGTATCGACCGGCAGCTTGCCCGCCTCTTGCAGGGCGGCGACGCCCTTGCCGGCGAATACCACCGAGAGCACCAGCAGCAGGGCGGCGTTGGCGCGGAAGAACGCGCCGAGGGGCAGGCGCACGCTGAGCCTGAGGATGGCCCACGCCAGGACGACCAGCGCCGCGGCGGCGGTGGCGAAGCCGGCGAGCACCATGCCGTGCCCCGCGGGGCCCGCCTGCAGCCACAGCGCCTGGTAGAAAAGGATGGTCTCGAAGGCCTCGCGATACACGGCGACGAAGGCGAGTATGCCGAGGCCCCACAGCGCCCGGCGTCCCACGGCCCCCTGCAGCTTGTCGCGGATGTAGGCCTGCCAGCGCTCGGCGTGGGCCTTGTCGTGGAGCCAGAACCCCACGTAGAACAGCATCCCGGCGGCGATCAGCGCCACCAGACCCTCGGAGAGCTCGCGCGCCGCGCCGCTGATGTCGAGCGCGTAGGCGGCCAGCGCCCACGTGAGCACGCCCGCGCCCAGCGCGCCGATCCAGCCGCCGTGGACGTAGCGCATGCCTTCGGCGCGGCCCGAGCGGGTGATGAAGGCGGCGATCGCCGCCACGACCAGGAGGGCCTCGAGCCCCTCCCGGAGCAGAATCAGCAAGGCGGCGGTGAAGCTCAGCGCGGGGCCGAGGCTGGCGCCGCTGAGCGCCCCCTCGGCCTCGGCGAGCCGGGCCCGAAGCCCCGCGGCCAGCGCCTGGATCTGGGCCAGCGGCGCCCCGTCATGGATAGCCTCGCGCAGGCGCGCCATCCCGTGCTCGATCGTCTCCTTGAGCTCGGGCGCGGCGGTGGCGAGCCCCTGCTCGACGGGTTCGAAGCCTTCCAGATAGGCGTCGGCGGCGAGCCGGAAGGCGCGGCGCGCCTCACCGCCCTCGTAGGCCGTCACGCTCTCCTGCACAGCCCGGCCGGCGTAGGCGAGCGGCGAGCCCCCGCCCCGCGCCGCGCCGGTGGCCCCGGCACCGGCCCCGTCGGGCCGCAGCCCCTCGATCAGCGCGTCGATCAAGGGCACCACCCGCTCGGCGGGCGCTTTTTCCTCGATCGCCCGCTCCAGCGACGCCGCCCGGTCCGCCAGGCCCTGCTGCCCCTCCGGCAGGCTCGCGATCCCTTTGCGGATCTCGCGAGCGAAGAGCTTCTGCTCGATGTACTCGGCCTGGTCCTTGACCTCGCCGTCCTCTATGACCTCCGGATAGTCGGCCTTCATGTGCTCGAGCATGAACACCATCTGCTCGGCGTCGGGCGGTTGCGCGCCCGCCCCCGGGGCCGCGAAGGCGAGGCCGAGGAGGAGCACCTGGAACGTCCGCTGGAGCTTGGGCATGGCAGACTCCGGAGGTGATATGATTGCAAATACGAATAATTCGCAATTATATCCAGGATGCGTCCACATGCAAGACCCGCGGCACGCGCCCGGCCGGAGCCGCGGCGACTAGCGCCGCCCGGCCGCCCGGTGGCCACCGGGCATCAGGCTCTCGAGCGTCTCCACCACCGAGGGCTCGTCCCACTCGAGCGCTCCGAAGAGCGCATAGCGGAGCTCGCCGTCGGGACCGATGACGTAGCTGGTGGGAAAGGCGAACACGCGCCAGCGCTTGAGCGCGCGCCCGTCTCGGTCCATGAGGATCGTGAAGTCCACCTGCACCTTCTCACGCAGGAAGGCGTTCACTTCCGCAAGACTCTCGCCCATGTTCACCGCGAGGATGACGAAGGGCCGCCCGGCCATGCGGTCGGCGAGGCGCTGCATCGACGGCATCTCGTGGACACAGGGGGGACACCAGCTGGCCCAGAAGTTCACCACCACCACCTGGCCGCGGTAGTCGGCGAGCTCGTGCACCACGCCGGTCCGGTCGGGCAGCGCCAACGGCGGCGGGACCGGGTCGCCCTCGTAGGGCTCGAGCCCGCGCCCGGCGACGGGCGGGGCGGCGAGCACCAGCATCAGAGCGACTAAGACCGGGCGTCTCATGGCACCTCCGGGCCCGGGCCCGGCAGCGCCGTCAGGCCCTCTTCGATCAGCCCCGCCAGCCGCTCACCGAGCGCCGTCTCTTCCATGCTGGCGTCGGGGCGGTGATAGAAGCGATCCCGGACCCCGGGCAGCAACCGCGTGGTGACCGTGGCGCCGCCCGCCTCGAGCCGTCGCTCCAGCAGATCGAGCCACCAGCGCCAAGGCGAGAGGGCCGGCTGCAGAATGTACACGTCGAGGTCCAGGCGCGCGACCGCCGGCAGGAACGACGCCACCCGCCCCGGCCGGGGCGTCTCGACGTACAGATTGGGGGAGAGCAGCACCGCCCCCCGCACGGCGCGGGCCTCCGGCCGCGCAGCCCGCCAGGCGACCGCGCCCCGAGCCAGCGGCACGGCGCCGCGTCCGGCGCTCGTCAGATAGATCCCCTTCCCGGTGCGCGCACCGGCGGCCTCGATCGCGGCCGCCACGTCGCCGGGGGGCACCTTTTCAAGGCTGCTCGGCACCACCGGCAGGAAGCGCGCCTCGAGCAGGCGCACCAGCCATACCTCGGTGCCCCCGGCCGCCAGCGCACGGGCCGCGTCACGCTCGGCAGGCTGAAAGCCGTGCTCGGACGGCAGCCAGAGCAGCACGCGCGCACCGGACGCCGGATGCACGGTGATCGGGAGCTCGGCCTGCCCGCCCACCGGCAGCGCGAGCTGCCCGCCGTCGGCCCCGGCCCAAGCCGCGGCCGCCGCCAGCAGCAGCGCCGCCCCCAAGCGCGTCCGGCGAACGGCGAGGCGAATCAACGTCGGGGCTCCAGACAGGACGTTCGCGGCACGGCTATCATGACGGCGAGCTCTCGGCGGCCCGACGGCGGGCAAGCTTATCGATCCGGCGATGCGCCGGCAAACCTCGAAATGCCCGATCCCATCGTCATCCTCGGCAGCGGCCTCGCCGGCTACAACGCGGCGCGCGAGCTGCGGCGCCACGACGCCGATGTTCCGCTGGTGATCCTGACCGCCGACGACGGGCGCGCCTGCTACAAGCCCGATCTCTCCGAGGCGTTCGCCAAGGGGCGTAGCGCCGAGGCGCTGGCCTCGGCGGGGCCCGAGGAGATGGCAACGAAGCTCGCCGCCGAGGTGCGCCCGCGGACCGTCGTCGCGGCCATCGACCCGGCGGCCGCCGCGGTGCGGCTGGCCGGCGGCGGGACCGTGAGCTACGGACGGCTCGTGCTGGCGGTGGGGGCCGACCCGGCCACGCCGGCCTTCCCCGGCGACGCCGGCGAGACGGTCTATGCGGTCAACGACCTCGAGGGCTATGCGCGTTTCCGGCGCGCCCTGGAGACGGCCCGCTCGGTCGCCGTGATCGGCGCCGGCCTGGTGGGCTGCGAGTTCGCCAACGACCTGAGCACGGGCGGCCTGACCGTCGACGTCGTGGACCCCGCCCCCATCCCGCTGGCGCGGTTCCTGCCGCCGGCGGTGGGCGAGGCGCTGCGCGACGGCCTGGCAGCCGCCGCGGGCGTGCGCTGGCACCTCGAGCGCAGCGTGGATCGAATCGAGCGGCTCGGGGCGGGCAGCCGGGTGGTGCTGGACGACGGGCGATCCGTCGACGCCGACGTGGTGCTGGCCGCGGTGGGGCTGCGCCCGCGCACGGCGCTGGCGGCAGCCGCCGGCCTCGAGGCCGACCGAGCCGTCGTCACGGACCGCTACCTGCGCACCAGCGCCCACGGGGTGTTCGCGCTCGGCGACTGCGCAGAGGTCGAGGGCCATCTGCTGCCGTTCGTGTTGCCCCTCATGCAGGCGGCCCGCGCCCTGGGCCGCACCCTGGCCGGCGAGCTGACCGCCGTGCGCTACCCCGCGGTCCCGGTGGTGGCGAAGACCCACGCCTACCCGGTAAGCGCCGTCCCCCCGCCCCAGGGGCTGGCGGGCGAATGGCGGGTGACCGAGGAGGACGGCGGGCTGCGCGCGCTGTTCCACGACGCGAGCGGCGCCCTGCGGGGGTTCGCGCTCAGCGGCGGGCTCGTCAAGCAGACCGGGAAGCTGGCGCGCGAGCTGCCGCCGGTGCTCGCCGAGCCCTAACCGCAAAAAAAAGCCCCACCAAGGGGTGGGGCGAAGCAGCGCTTGGCGCGCCGGAGGAGCCGGCATGATAGGCTGCGCCGCGGCTCGCGGCCAGCCTTCCCTCCCGTTGGACGCCCACGACAGGCGCCCAACACCTAAACTTCGTATAAATCCCAGCAATTCATGTGCCAGAAACGTCCGGCCTCGTTGCGGCCGCCGCAGGCGACTGCTTTTCTCAAGTATAGGCAATCGGTTACCGGGTTGCCCGGGGATCGGGTCCACTGGCGCCCTGGGCGTCAATCCGTCAACGCATCGACTTCTGCACTGGCTGGCAGGGCGTCGGCGGCGGCCAGCGGCCGCGAAATGTAATGCCCCTGCACGTAGTCGACCCCGAGGGCGCGCAGCCCGTCGAGCGCCTCGGCGGACTCGACGCATTCGGCGATGGTGCGACAGCCCAGGGCGTGGGCGATGTCGTTCATGGAGGCGACCATGGCGCGGTCGACCGGGTCGCGCGCCATGCCCTGGACGAAGGCGCCCTCGATCTTCACATACTCCACGGGCAGGTGCTTGAGGTGCGCGAAGGAGCTGAAGCCCGAGCCGAAGTCGTCGAGCGCGAAGCCGCAGCCCACCGCGCGTATGTCCTCGATGAAGCGCGAGGCGGCGTCGAGATTGGCGATCGCCGCGGTCTCGGCGATCTCGAAGACGATCCGCCGGGGGTCGATCCCCAGCGCCTCGACCGTCTCGGCCACCTGGACGGCGAGCCCGGGGCTGCACAGGCTGTGCCCGGAGAGGTTGATCGTGAAGGTGCAACGCCCGCTCTCGCGCTCGACGGCGGCCAGGCGCTCCATGGCGCGGCGCACCACCCATGCGTCGATATCGGGCATGAGGTCGAGGCGCTCGGCAGTGGGGATGAACGCGTCGGGCCGGATCACCTCGTTGCGGGCGCCCGCCAGCCGCACCAGCACCTCGTAGCGCTCGTCCTCGGCGCGCCGTCCGGCATCGAGCGCCTCCCACAACGTGCGCCCGTCGCGGGGGGCCTCGACGCCCGCGAGGGCGTCCACGGACACGATCGGCTGGAAATGCAGCACGAAGCGATCATGCTCGAGCGCCTGGCGCAGCCGCGACGACCAGCCGAGCTCGTAGTCCATGGCCACGCGCTCGTCGCGATCCGCCGCATAGATGTGAATCCGGTTGCGCCCTTCCCGCTTGGCGATGTGACAGGCGATGTCGCCGTTGGCCAACGCGTCGCCGGGCGAGCCGCTGCGCCCGTCGAGCAACGTCACGCCCACCGACCCGCTGATCTCGTACCGCCGACCGTCGAAGCTGAAGGCGCAGTCCGCCAATGCCCCACGAAAACGCTCGGCGGCGGCCTCGATGTCGTCCTCGGCGACGTTGCGCAGCAGCACCGCGAACTCGTCTCCCCCGAGCCGCGCGAGCAGGTCGCTCGAGCGCAGGCGCGCGCGCAGCTCGCGGCTCACGGCGATCAGCAGCTCATCGCCGGCGGCATGGCCCGCCGTGTCGTTGATGTGCTTGAAACGGTCGAGATCGATGTACACCAGAGCGCTGCGCTCGCGGCTGCGCCGCAGGCGGCTGAGCTCGCGCTCGATCGCCTCCTCCAGGTGACGCCGGTTGCACAGCTCGGTCAGCGGGTCGTGCGTGGCCTGCCAGCGCAGGCGCTCTTCGATGTCCTTGCGCCGGGAGATGTCGCGAAAAGCGACCACGGAGCCTTCCTGGCGCCCGCCGATGCGCAGCGGGTGGACGGTGCACTCGACCGGGATCGGCTGACCGCTACGATGCCAGAACACCGTCTCCCAGGAGTGGATCGCCTGCCCGCTGCCGTAGGCGCGATCCAGCGCGCATTCCGTGCGCTCGTGCCCGCCGCCGTCGCCGGCGGCGGAGTGGAACGTCTCGTGCGCGTACTCGCCGATCATGGTGTCGCTGTCCTGCACCCCGAGGATGCGGCAGGCGGCCGGATTCATGAACGCGATGCGCCCGCGGGGATCGACCCCGTAGACGCCCTCGCCCACGGAGCTGAGGATGCCGGCCAGGCGCTCGCGCTCCTCGACGATCCCCTTCCGGGTGCGCACCAGGCGACTCATGGCGTCCACGCGGGCGAGGAACAGGGCGTCGGCCTCGTCCTTGAACATGCACTCGACGGCGCCGGCGTCGAGGCAGTCCTTGATCACCGGGTCGAGGTAGGTGCCGGTGATGATCGCGCAGGTCACGCCGGCCGTGCGCGGGTCGTCGCGCAGACGGCGGCAGATCTCGTCGCCGCGGGCGCCGGGCATGAAATAATCAATGATCGCGATGTCGAAGGGACGCGCGCGGGCCAGGCCGAGCGCGGCCTCGCCGTCGGCCGCGACCTCCGTGTCGTAGCCGTGGCGCGAGAGCAGGCGGTGGAAGAAGCGCCGCATGCTGGCCGAGTCGTCGACGAACAGCACGCGGATGGGGCGCTCGGGCTCGGGGCCGCCGCGCGGCCCGGGGTAGGTGGGCGGCGCGGAGGTGAGCAGGCGGTGCAGCGCCGTGCCGACCTCGTGGTGGTCCTGCCACAGGGTCAGGGCGGCCTGGCCGCGGCGGATGGCCCACTCGCGCAGGCGCGGCTCGGCACCGCCGACCATGAGGATCACGGGCAGGTCGCGGCCCTCCGGCGCCGCGAGGCACTCCAGCACCGTCTCGCACTCGGCGCCGGCGTCCGGCGGCCAGCCCACCACGGCCGCCAGATACCCCGATTCGCCCAGCAGGCGCTGCACGGCCTCGTCGAAATGCGGCACGGCGTCGACCGGGTAACCCCGGTCGTCGAGGTGGCGGGCCAGCACATAGCGCATCGTGGCCGAGCGCTCGACCAGCAGGACCGGCTGCACGTCTGTCACCCCTTTCCCTTGGTCCGCCGTCGCGGCCGGTGGACGTGTGGCGGGCTCCCGATCCGATAGCGGCACCCCGCGCGGGGACTTTAGGGCAGGGCGGAGCAACACGGCGAACCGCCAGGACGCGAAGTCCACCAAGAGTATCTATCTATAGGATTGAAAGAAGAGCTTGGCGCTTTTGGCGGCGCGACCCGCATTGAAGGCATGGAATCGAGATTGCTCATAGCCCCTTGGGCGTCGCGCCGGGGCGCGGCGGCCGGAGGCGAGGCACGACGGGCGCGGCCGGCCCGGCCGCTGGGGCTCGGCCCGAGCGCCGGCACGATCATTATTTCAAGAGACTATTTAATATGGGCCCTAGATCATGGTACTTATTGAGGGAAAGCCGCGCGCCCGGCGGCGCCGGGGCGGCGCCCATCGTGGACGGGCCGGTATGTCGGACTCGGGGTTCAGCGAGCAGATCTTCAGCCAGCTCGCGCGGGTGGGCAAGGCCGTCAGCAACGCTCACCGGCTGGCGCTGCTGGAGTATCTCGCGCAGGGCGAGCGCAGCGTGGAGTCGCTCGCCAGGGTGGCCGGCCTGTCGGTCGCCAACACCTCTCAGCACCTCCAGCAGCTGCGCCAGGCCGGCCTGGTGGCCGCGCGCAAGGCCGGCCAGCACGTCTACTACCGGCTGGCCAACGACGACGTGGTGGCCCTGGTGCGGGTCATCCGCCGACTGGCCGAGATGAACCTGGCGGAGGTCGATCACCTGGTGCGGACCTATCTGTCCGTGAAGGACGACCTGGAGCCGGTCCCCGCCGAGGAGCTGATCGAGCGCGCGCGCAAGGGCCTGGTCACCGTCGTCGACGTCCGGCCGCCCGAGGAGTATGACGCCGGTCACCTCCCCGGCGCCGTCAACATACCGCTGTCCGAGCTCGAGCGGCGGCTCGACGAGCTGCCGCAGGCCCAGGACGTCGTGGCGTATTGCCGGGGCCCTTATTGCGTGCTCGCCTATGAGGCCGTGGCGCAGCTGCGCGAGCGCGGCTACACGGCGCGGCGGCTCGAGAACGGCTTCCCGGAGTGGAAGGAATCGGGTCTGCCGACCGAGTCCTCGGACGATTGATGCGATGATGGGCGCGTCTCAGCACGACTCGGCCCCGGCGCGCCCAGCGGGCTCGAGCGATCCGGAGGACGAGCGTGAGTGAGCGGCGGCAGACGGCGGGCGGATTCCCTTTCGTTCGGCCCCGGCGGATGCGGGCCGACGAGTTCTCCCGGCGGCTCATGCGCGAGAGCCGCATCGCCCCGGACGACCTGATCTACCCCATGTTCGTCCTCGAGGGCGAGGGACGGCGCGAGCCGGTGGCGTCCATGCCGGGAATCGAGCGGCTGGCGATCGACGGCTTGGTGCGCGAGGCCGCCGAGCTCGTCGCGCTCGGCATCCCGGCCGTGGCGCTGTTTCCCGTCACCCCGCCCGAGCGCAAGAGTGAGGACGCGCGCGAGGCCTATAATCCGGACGGCCTCGCGCCGCGGGCGGTGCGCGCCCTCAAGGAGTCTTTTCCCGAGCTCGGTGTGATCACCGACGTGGCGCTCGACCCGTTCACCAGCCACGGGCAGGACGGGCTGCTCGACGCCGACGGCTACGTCGTCAACGACGCCACCGTCGAGGTCCTGGTGCGCCAGGCGCTCGCCCACGCGGAGGCGGGCGCCGACGTCGTCGCGCCCTCCGACATGATGGACGGGCGCGTGGGGGCCATCCGCCGCGCGTTGGAGGAGGGCGGACAAGTCAACACGCGCATCCTTGCCTATTCGGCCAAATACGCGTCGAGCTTCTACGGCCCGTTCCGTGATGCGGTCGGCTCAGCGGCCAACCTCGGCGGCGGCGACAAATACAGCTACCAGATGGATCCGGCCAACACGGACGAGGCGGTGCGCGAGACCGTCCTGGACATCGCCGAAGGCGCCGACATGGTCATGGTAAAGCCCGGGCTGCCGTACCTCGATATCGTCTACCGCGTCAAGCACGAGCTCGGGATGCCCACCTTCGCCTATCAGGTCAGCGGCGAGTACGCGATGATGACGGCCGCGGCGCACAACGGCTGGCTCGACGAGCGCGCCGTCGTCCTGGAGTCGCTCACCGCGCTCAAGCGCGCCGGCGCGGACGCCGTCCTGACGTACTATGCCAAGCGCGCCGCCCAGTGGCTCGCGGAGTGACGCCCCGCCGGCGGCTTCGATCCGGCTCTGATGTCAACGCAAAGAACGCGAAGACGCGGAGGACGCAAAGGAAGAAAATATAATAAACAGAGAAGACATTCGTAGCAGCGAGCTGGGGCCCAGCCGTCATCGCCGCTCGTCAGCCTCGGGAAACCGTTTTGGGACTTTGTGTTTTATTTGAGAATTTTTGCTCTGCGTCCTTTACGCCTCTGCGTCCTTTGCGTTGGATTCCAGCCTCGATACCGGGCAAATGACGAAACCTGACCGGTACGCGGTGATGGGCAACCCGGTCGCCCATAGCAAGTCGCCGCGGATCCACGCGCTGTTCGCGGAGCAGACCGGCGAGCCGATCGTCTACGAGGCGATCCTCGTGCCGGTCGACGGCTTCGCCGAGGCGGTCGCCGAGTTCCAGCGCGCGGGCGGCAAGGGATTGAACGTCACCCTGCCGTTCAAGCAGGAGGCGTGGGCGCTGGCCGAAGAGCGCAGCCCGCGCGCCGAGCGGGCGCGCGCCGTCAACACGCTGGTTCTGCGGCCCGACGGCACCCGCCTCGGGGACAACACCGACGGGGCGGGGCTGATCCGCGACCTGCATAACCACGGTTTGCGCGTCGCGGGGCGGCGGATCCTCGTCCTCGGCGCCGGCGGCGCCGCCCGCGGGGTGCTCGGGCCGCTGCTCGGCGAGCGACCGGCGGCGGTGCTCATCGCCAACCGCACGGCCGAGAAGGCCGTCGTCCTGGCCCGGGATTTCCGCGATCTCGGTCCGATCGCCGGCGGCGGTTTCGACGCGCTCGCCGGCCGGACGTACGAGCTGGTGATCAACGCGACCGCCGCGAGCCTCGAGGGCGAGGTGCCGCCGGTGCCCGACGCGGCGCTGGCCGAGGGCGGGTGGGTCTACGACATGATGTACGCCGATACGCCCACCGCTTTCGTGCGCTGGGGGGCGGCGCGGGGCGCCGGGCGCAGCCTCGACGGCCTGGGCATGCTCGTCGAGCAGGCGGCGGAATCGTTCTATCTCTGGCGCGGCGTGCGCCCCGACACGGCGCCGGTGCTCGAGGCGCTGCGCGGCGAGCGCACCGCCTGACCTCCCGGATCGTCGCCGGTCCCGTCGTGGCGCGTTCAGCGGGCGGTCGAGCCGTCCTCCGCGTGCCGGCGCTTGAGCGCGATGTAGTGCCGGGCCGAGTAGCGCAGGTACGCCCGCTCCGTCTCGGTGAGCGGCCGCGCCTGACGCGCGGGCGCGCCCATCCACAGATGCCCCGAGGCGAGGCGCTTGCCGGGGGTCACCAGGCTGCCCGCGCCCAGCATCACCTCCGCCTCGACGTGCGCGCCGTCCATCACCACCGCGCCCATCCCGATGAGGCAGTGGTCTTCGACCGTGCACCCGTGGAGGATCACGCGGTGGCCGACGGTCACGCCGTCGCCCACCCGCAGCGCGTAGCCGCCGGGCGCGTACTCGCTGTCATGGGTGACGTGCAAGACGGAGTTGTCCTGCACGTTCGTGCCGGCACCGACGACGATGCCGTGGACGTCGCCGCGAACGACGGTGCCCGGCCAGATCGAGCTGTCATCCCCGATCGCGACGTCGCCGATCACCAGCGCCGCCTCGTCCACGTAGACCGCCTTCCCCAAGCGCGGCGTCTTGCCCTCGAAGCTGCGAATCGTCATGACGTCCGGCCCTTCCCCGGGAGCGCATCGGCGTCGCGGCGCACGCGCCGGCCCGACTCCGTGCGTATTTCCCCCTTGTAATTCACCAGGCGACGTCAGCGCAGGGTGACCAGCTCCTCGGCGCTGGTCGGATGGATCGCCACCGTGTCGTCAAAATCGGACTTCCGGGCGCCCATGCGCACGGCGACGGCGAAACCCTGCAGCATCTCGTCCGCGCCGGGCCCGAAGATATGGCAACCGACGATCTTCTCATGGACGCCGACTGTCACCAGCTTCATGCACGCGTGGCGCTGGCGCTCCGTGAGCACGTGATACATCGGGGTGAAGCGCGTCTGGTAGACCTTGACCGCATCGCCGTGTGCGGCGCGGGCCTCGTCCTCGGTCAGGCCGATCGTGCCCAGCGGCGGGTGAGCGAACACCACCGTCGGGATGTTCTCGTACGGCAGCCGCCGCTGCGGGTGCCCGCCGAACAGCCTGTCGGCCAGCCGCCGCCCTGCGGCGATAGCCACGGGCGTGAGCGGGTAGCGGCCGGTCACGTCCCCCAGCGCATGAATGCCCTCGACGTTCGTGTCCTGGAGCTCGTCCGCAGGCACGTGCCCTGCGGGATCGGTCGCGAGACCGGCCGCCTCCAGGTCGAGCTCCTCCACGTTCGGGCTGCGGCCGGTCGCCCAGATCACCGCGTCGAATCCCGACAGACGCTGACCGTTGCTCTCGCAGACCGTGATGCAGCCTTCCTGCCGCTCCAGGGAGGCGACTCGGAGCCCGGACAGGATGTTGACACCGTCGGCGAGCATCTCCTCCATCACCGCCTCGCGCAGCATGGCGTCGAAGGATTTGAGGATCTGCTCGCCGCGCACCAGCATGGTGACGTCGCTGCCAAGCGCATTGAGCATGCCCGCCAGCTCGACGGCGATGTAGCCGGCACCCACGATGGCCACGCGCGCGGGACGCGCCTCGAGCTCGAAGAAGCCGTCGGAGGTGATGCCGAGCTCGGCACCGTGGACGTCGGGCACGTCGGGCCGACTGCCCGTCGCCAGGACGACGTGATTGGCCGCATAACGCTCGCCCTCGACGTCCACCGTGCGTCGGTCGAGGAACCTCGCGCGGCCCCGGATCAGATCGATCTCGTTGTCGGCGAGATAGGTATGATACCAGCGCTCGATCCCGGCGACGTAGCGCGCGCGAGCTTGCGCGAGCTGCCGCCAATCGTGGCCATGGCGCTCGATGTGGAAACCGTAATCACGCGCGTCGTGCAGCGCGTGACCGAGCGCGGCGGCGTGCCACATGACCTTCTTGGGAACGCAGCCTCGGTTGACGCAGGTGCCGCCGAGCTCGCCCGACTCCACGATCGCGCAGCGGGCGCCGTGCCTGGAGGCCCTCTCGGCAACCGAGAGCCCGCCGCTCCCCGCGCCGATGGCGATGAGGTCGTAATTTTTCGTCATGATTGCGCTCCGGGAGGTGGAGGCCGGGACCATCGGCTGCAGGGAGATACTGAAAGGCCTCAAGACTCCGGTCAAGCTCGGCCGGTTCCCGACGTTCTCGAGAGCGTGCTAGATTACGTACGCCGCGCGCGGGCGTGCGCCCGGCACGTTGGACCCGCGACCCCAGAGGAGCCGATGTCGAACCCGCTGCTGGAGATGGATGGGCTGCCCCCCTTCTCCCGGATCCGCCCCGAGCACGTCGAGCCCGCCGTGGATCAGACGCTGGCGGCGAACCGTGCACGATTGCGTACGCTGCTCGATGCGCTGGAGGGGCAACCGACGTGGGAGCGGCTGGTCGCGCCCATCGAGGCCATGGAGGAGCGCCTGAGCCGACTGTGGTCGCCGGCGCGTCATCTCAACGCGGTGATGAACAACGAGACGCTGCGTGAGGCTTATAACGACTGCCTGCCCAAGCTCAGCGAGTACGCCACCGAGCTCGGCCAGCACGAAGGCCTGTATCGGGCGTTCCGGGCCGTCGCCGAGACGACCGACCGCCTGGACGGGGCTCAGCGCAAGATCCTCGACAACGCCCTCAGGGATTTCCGCCTGTCGGGCGTTACCTTGAGCGAGGCCGGCAAGGCGCGCTTTCGCGCCATCATGCAGGAGCTGTCGACCCTCTCGTCGCGGTTCGAGGACAACGTCCTGGACGCGACCCACGCCTGGCGCAAGCACGTCACCGACGAGTCCCGCCTGGCCGGCCTACCCGAGAGCGATCGTGCGCTCGCGCGACAGGCCGCCCAGCGCGAGGGACTGAAAGGCTGGCTGTTCACCCTGGAGATGCCTTCCTACCTGGCGGTGATGACGCACGCCGCCGATCGCGCCCTGCGCCGCGAGGCGCACGAGGCCTATGTGACCCGCGCCTCGGATCAGGGCCCCCACGCGGGACGCTTCGACAACACGGAGGTCATGGAGCGGATCCTGGCCCTGCGCCACGAGGCCGCCCGCCTGCTGGGCTTCCACAGCTACGCGGATTACTCGTTGGCCACGAAGATGGCGCGCAGCCCGAAGGAGGTGCTGGAGTTCCTGGACGACCTTGCGCAGCGCTCCCGACCGGCGGCGCGCCGGGAGCTCGACGAGCTCGAGCGCTTCGCCCGCGAGCGTGACGGGATCGCCGGACTGGAGGCCTGGGACGTGGCGTATTACGCGGAACGTCTGAAAGAGCAGACCTTCTCGCTGACGCAGGAGGAGCTCAAGCCGTATTTCCCCGCGCCCCGCGTGCTCAGGGGGCTGTTCGACGTCGTCGAGCGCCTCTACGGGATCCGCATCGAGGAGCGTGCGGGGATCGATGCCTGGCACCCCGACGTGCGCTTCTTCGAGATCCGGGATGCCGAGGGCGCGGCGCGCGGGCAATTCTATGTCGACCTCTACGCCCGACCGCACAAACGCGGCGGTGCGTGGATGGACGAGTGCATCAACCGCTGGCGCCGGCCGGAAGGCGATGTGGACGTGCCGGTCGCGTACTTGACGTGCAATTTCTCGCCGCCGGTCGGTGACGAGCCCGCCCTGCTCACGCACGACGAGGTGGTCACCCTGTTCCACGAGTTCGGTCACGGGCTCCACCACATGCTGACGCGCGTGGACCATCCGAGCGTCGCCGGCATCAACGGCGTCGAGTGGGACGCCGTGGAGCTCCCGAGCCAGCTCATGGAGAACTGGTGCTGGCAGCGCGAGGCGCTCGACGTCATCTCCGGTCACTACCGCACGGGGGAGCCGCTGCCCGACGAGCTTTTCGCCCGCCTCGACGCGAGCCGTACCTTTCACGCCGCCATGCAGATAGTGCGGCAGCTGGAGTTCGCGCTGTTCGATTTTCGCATCCACGCCGAGTACGATGTCGATCGCGGCGGGTGCGTCTACGATATCTTGAACGAGGTCCGCGACCACGTGGCCGTGGTGCGACAGGCGCCGTTCAACCGCTTCGCGCACGGCTTCACGCACATATTCGGTGGCGGCTATGCGGCCGGCTACTACAGCTACAAGTGGGCCGAGGTCCTGTCCGCCGACGCCTTCGCGGCCTTCGAGGAAGCCGGCATCTTCGACTCGACCACGGGCCGCCGGTTCCTCGAGGCGATACTGGAGAAGGGCGGCTCGCGCGATGCGATGGATTCATTCGTCGCCTTTCGCGGGCGCGAGCCGACGATCGAGGCGCTGCTGCGCCACAGCGGCCTGGCCGCCTGAGGACGGGCGCGCAGCGGGCCGAATCTCGACGCGGAAGCTCAGTCGCTCATTCGGTTTTCGAGCTCGAGGAGCTGGGATGAAAAAAAGTTGCCTGCCGATTCTGCTCGCCTGCCTGGCGCTGGCGCCCGTTATTACCTCCGCGGCGGAGACCGCCTATGTCACCGATCGGCTGCTGCTCGGCGTCTACGACAACCCGCAGGGACGGGGCAAGCCCGCGCGCACTCTCGAAAGCGGCACGCCGGTCACCCGGCTCGAGCGCTCGGGGAGCTATGAGAAGGTGCGCGCGCCCGACGGCTCGGAGGGCTGGGTGAAACGCGCTTATCTCGTCGACGAGCAGCCGGCCCGCGCGGCGCTGCCGGCGCTGGAGGCGAAACACGAGCGCCTGCAGAAGCAGGCCGCGGAGCTGCGCGAGCACGTCGACACGCTGGAGGCGGAGCTCGCGCGCTCCGCCCAAGCCCGCAGCGAGCTCGAGCGTGTCCGGCGCGAGAACGCCTCGCTCAAGAGCGCGCTGGCCGGGCCGGGCGTGCGCGTGCACGCCGGGATCCTCGCCGGGGGCGCGGCCCTGTTGCTCCTCGTGGGGCTCATCGCGGGCGCCTATTGGATGGATTACCGCAACCGCAGGCGTCACGGCGGCTTCCGAATTTAGCTCGCCGGCCACCGCGCCGGTGACGACGCGGCGATGAAGATCGCGACATGGAACGTGAACTCTTTCCGGGTGCGGCTGCCGCACGTGCGGGAGTGGCTCGCCGCGCGGGGCCCCGACGTCCTGGGGCTCCAGGAGACCAAGGTCGAGGACGAGAAATTCCCTCTCGAGGAAATTCGAGCGACGGGCTACGAGGCCGTCTTCTCCGGCCAGCGCACCTACAACGGTGTCGCCCTGCTCGCTCGGGAGCCCGCCGCCGACGTCGTCACCGACCCCTTCGCCGAGGACGAGCAGCGCCGCGTGATCGTCGCCACCGTCGGGGGCGTGCGCGTCGTCAACCTCTACGTGCCCAACGGGCAGGAGATCGGCTCGGAGAAGTTCGATTACAAGCTGCGCTGGCTGGAGCGGCTCGACGAGTACCTGACCGGTGAGCTGCGCGAGCACGAGCGCCTGGTGGTGATCGGAGACCTCAACATCGCCCCGGAGGAGCGCGACTGTCACGATCCCGACCTCTGGGCCGGTCACGTGCTCTTCAGCGAGCCCGAGCGCGCCGCCTTCCGTCGCCTGCTCGACGTCGGTCTGTGCGACACCTTTCGTCTCTTCGAGCAAGAGCCGGGGCAGTACACCTGGTGGGACTATCGCATGCAGGCGTTCCGGCGCAATCACGGGCTGCGGATCGACCATATCCTCGCCAGCCGGGCGATGTGCGACGCGTGCCGCGCCGGCTACGTCGACACGGCGCCGCGCAAGCTGCAGCGGCCCTCCGACCACGCCCCGGTGATCGCCGAGTTCGCCTTCTGATCGCGGACGGCGCACGTCCCCGGCAGCCGGGCATGCTAAGATCCGGGGCTCGGCCGCGTCGCTCGGGAGGTTGAGCCCGGGCACGCCGCGGCCATCGGATAAAGGGGGTCGGACGCCGCCTCGTGCAGTACTGGGATCTACGCGATTTCATCGACCAACTCGAGCGACAGGGCGAGCTCAGGCGCGTCGGCGTCGAGATCGACCCGCACCTCGAGATGACCGAGGTCTGCGATCGCACTCTGAAGGCGGGCGGACCGGCCTTGTTGTTCGAGCGTCCCACCGGGCACGAGATGCCCGTGCTCGCGAATCTCTTCGGCACGCCGCGACGAGCCGCGCTCGCCATGGGTGAGGAGTCGGTCGAGGCGCTGCGTGAGATCGGCAAGCTGCTCGCCATGCTCAAGGAGCCCGAGGCGCCCCAGGGGCTCAAGGACGCGTGGCGTAAGCTCCCCGTGTTCAAGCGCGTGCTCGACATGGCGCCGCGGACGGTCGGTAAAGGGCCCTGCCAGGCGCGTGTGGCGGAAGGCGCGGACTGCGATCTCGATCGGTTCCCGATCCAGACCTGCTGGCCGGACGACGCGGGGCCCTTGATCACCTGGGGGCTGGTGGTCACCCGCGGGCCCGAGAAGCGACGGCAGAACCTCGGCATCTACCGACAGCAGGTGATCGCGCCCAACCGCGTGATCATGCGCTGGCTCGCGCAGCGCGGCGGCGCGCTGGATTTCCGCGACTGGCAGGCCGCGCGTCCAGGGGAGCCGTTCCCGGTGGCCGTGGCCCTCGGCGCCGACCCCGCCACCCTCCTGGCGGCGGTCACTCCGATCCCCGACACGCTGTCGGAGTATGCCTTCGCGGGGCTGCTGCGCGGAGCGCGCACGGAGCTGGTGAAGACCCGGACGGGCGAGCTCGAGGTGCCGGCCTCCGCGGAGATCGTGCTCGAGGGGTTCATCCACCCCGATGACGAGGCGCCCGAGGGACCGTTCGGGGATCACACGGGATACTACAACGAGGTGGAGCGCTTTCCGGTCTTCACGATCGAGCGCATCACGCACCGCGAGGCGCCGATCTACCACAGCACCTACACGGGGCGCCCGCCCGACGAGCCCGCGATCCTGGGGGTCGCGCTCAACGAGGTGTTCATCCCGCTGCTGCAGAAGCAGTTCCCGGAGATCGTCGACTTCTATCTCCCGCCCGAGGGCTGCTCCTACCGCGTCGCGTGCGTGAGCATGAAAAAGCAGTACGCCGGGCACGCCAAGCGGGTGATGTTCGGCGTCTGGTCGTTCCTGCGGCAGTTCATGTACACCAAGCTCGTGATCGTCACCGACGACGATGTCGACGTGCGCGACTGGCGGGACGTCGTGTGGGCCATGAGCACGCGGATGGACCCTGTGCGCGACTCGACCCTGGTGGAGCGCACGCCGATCGACTACCTCGACTTCGCCTCNNTCGACGCCACGAACAAGTGGCCCGGCGAGACCGATCGCGCCTGGGGCCGGCCGATCCGGATGAGCGACGAGGTCAAGCGGCGCATCGACGCGCTCTGGGACGGGCTCGGGATCCTCGACTGATCGCCCGCCGGACGGGCCGCGCGACCTCCGTGGCGCCTGCTCGCCCCGCGGCAAGGCGCAGCGGAGGGGCTGCGCCGGTGTCCCTCACCGAAGTCGCCCTTCGATGCACGCCGGCAGGCCGGCATCGAGATCCGGGTAACGCAGCCGCACCCCGAGCCCGTCGCGCATCCGCCGGTTGTCGAGCCGCCTCGACTCGCGCAGGAACGAGAGCATCGAGGGGCTGAGCGCGCGCTGCGCCTCCTCCCAGTCGACGGCCGGTGGCCGTGGGAGGCCGAGCAGGTCGGCCACCCGGCAGAGGTAATCGGTCATCGTCGTGGGATGCCCGTCGCTGACGTTGTAGATCCCGCCGGCCCGCCCACGCTCGCCCGCCGCCAGGCACGCCGCCGCCAGGTCATGCGCGTGGATGCGGTTGGTGTAAGGGCTGTCCTCGTCGCGCAGCACCGGGAGGCCCTGCCGCAGGCGCTCGACCGGCAGTCGCCCGGGGCCGTAGATCCCGGGCACGCGCAGGATCATCACGGCGGTGCCGGCGCGCGCCCCGAGCCCGCCGAGAGCGGCCTCGGCGGCGGCCCGCCGCCGGGCCCGCTCGGTTTGCGGATGGATCGGGTCGGACTCGGTGACCCAGGCCCCGCCGCGGTCGCCGTAGACGCCGCTCGTGCTGATATAAACGAGACGCTCGGGAGGGGCGTCCGCGGCCGCCGCGACGAGCGCATCGACGCGGGGATCGCCGGTGCCGCGCGGCGGGGGCGGCGCGAGATAGTACACGAGCCCGGCGCCGGCGAGCAGGCCGCGCAGCGCGCCCGGCGCGTCCAGATCGGCCCGCACGGGCTCGGCACCGGCGGCCGCCACGCGCTCGAGGGCCGAAGCCGAGCGGGCCAGCCCGCGAACGCGCTCGTCCCGCGCGCGATGCAGCCTCGCCACGCGGACGCCGATGTCGCCGCAACCGACAATGAGCACAGAGCCCATAGGTTTATCTCATGAGAAATATCAGGGAGAATAAGCGTTTTACGATACACGGGCGCACCGCAGCGCGACCACCGGGAGACCGATGGCCTATCGGGTCAAGATCCATCCCAGCGGGCACGAGCTCACCGTCGCCGAGGACGAGACCATCCTCAAGGCGGCGTTGCGCGAAGGATTGGCCCTCCCTTACGGCTGCCGCAACGGGGCGTGCGGCACGTGCAAGGGCCGGCTCCTGGCCGGCGAGGTGCATTATCAGGGCGATCTGCCCCCGGCGCTGAGCGACCAAGAGGACGAGCAGGGCCTGGCGCTGTTCTGCCAGGCCCGCCCGCTCGGCGACCTCGAGGTCGAGGTCAAAGAGATCGGCGCGGCCAAGGATCTGGTGGTCAAGACCCTGCCCGTGCGCGTGACGGAGAAGACGCCGCTGGCGCACGACGTCATGGGGCTCAAGCTCAAGCTCCCCGCCGCCGAGCGGCTGCAGTTCCTGGCCGGGCAGTACGTCGACGTTCTGCTGCGCGACGGGGCCCGGCGCGGCTTCTCGATGGCCAATCCGCCGCACGAGGACGCCTTTCTCGAGCTGCACGTGCGCTACGTCGAGGGCGGACGCTTCACCGGCTGGGTGTTCAACGAGATGCGGGAGAAGGCCCTGCTGCGGATTCAAGGGCCGCTCGGCACGTTCTTCCTGCGCGAGGACGCCGACCGCCCCGTCCTGCTGGTGGCCGGGGGCACCGGCTTCGCGCCCATGAAGGCCATCCTGGAGCACGCCTTCCGCGCCGGCCCGGGGCGCCCGCTGCACCTGTACTGGGGCGCCCGTGCGCGCCGCGATCTGTATCTCCACGAGCTGGCCCAGGGGTGGGCGCAGACCCGCGCCGGGTTCCGCTACACGCCCGTGCTCTCGGAGCCCGCCGGCGGAGACGCGTGGGACGGGGCCACCGGCTGGGTCCACGAGCGGGTGCTCGCCGACTACCCCGACCTCTCGGGCCACGACGTCTACGCGGCCGGCCCGCCGGAGATGATCGAGGCGATTAAGCGTGACCTCGCCGCGCGCGGCTTGCCCGACGATCGCCTCTTCTACGACTCGTTCGAGTTCGCGGGCGATCACCGCATGGCCGGCGCCGAGGGCTGAGCGCGCCCACGGATCCCGCCGGCTACTCGGCCGCGGCCTCCCGCAGCGGCGAGGCCACCGCCGCCGCGGGACGAGGCGCGCTGTCCGCCTCGAGCGCCTCTCCGGCGGCGAGCGCCACCCCCTTGCGGTAGGACTCCCGCGCCGCGTCATGCTCGCCGAGCCGCTCGAGCAGCCCGCCAAGCTCCCGATAGGTCTCCACCCGCGGGCCGGCGCCCAGGCTGGACTCCAAGTAGAGCCGCGCCTTGCCCCAGAGATCGTTGCGCAGGGCCAAACGGCCGGCGGTCAGCAACAGCGCCGGATTGTGGGCATGGTCCTTGAGCCACTCCTCGGCGTTGGTGAGCTGCTTGCGCGGATCGCTGGCCTCGATCCGGCCGTAGAGCTCGGCGAGCGCGTCGCTCCACCGGCGCCTGATCGCCCCCCGCACCGCCGGCTCCGCCTCGTCATGCGCCTCGAGGGCCATCAGGTACCGCGCATACTCGCCGAGCAGCCTCTCATCGTGGCGCAGCTCCCGCGGGATGTCCTGCCACGACGCCTTGAGTAGCGCCAGGCGCCCCTTCGCGGCGGCCTGCTCGAGCAGCGCCGCGAACACCTCGCGCTCGATGGCCTTGAGCTCATCGAGAGCGATCACCTTGTGGCGGTACAGCTCGGGAAGGAGATCGCGCAACGCCCGCCAATCCTTGAGTTCCCGGTAGACCTTCATCAGCAGCTTCAGAACGTACCCGTGGTGCGGCGCGAGCCCGCGCAGATGGTTGAGCGTGGCCAGGGCCTGCTCGAGCTGGCGGTGGGCGATCTGCAGCTCGGCCTGGGAGAGCCCCACCGCGATGTCCGCGCCGGGTGTGCTCTCGTGAGCGAGGCGCAGGTAACGGTCCCGCCGCTCGTGCGCCCCTTGCTGCTGGGCCGCCCGCGCGGCCGCGATGTAGTTGAGCAAGGGGGTCTCGCTGTGGCTGACGTCGCGCATCAGGCTACGCTCGGCCTGCTGCCAGCGACCCTCGGCGAGCTGGATCAGGCCGCGGGTCAGGTGACGCCGCGCACGGCGGCGCCGGCGGCGCGCGCGCCAGGCGCCCACGCGCTCCGGCACGTGCCAGACGTTCACCAACGCGCGCACGGCGTAGTAGAACGCGACCAGCCCGAGCAGGAGGCCGACCCCGAACAGCGCGAGGCTCATCTCCACCCGCCACGGGCCGTAGGCCAGCAGCACGTAGCCCGGATCCTCTTGGACGAGGAGCGCCAGGCTCACCGTGACCAGCAGCACCACCAGCCCGGCGAACAGCCAGCGCATCACCCCGTGCCCCCCTCGGCGCCCTCGGCACCGCCGGGCGGGGAGCCGCTCATGCGCTCCCGTGCCGCCTCAAGGGCCCTCAACGAGCCGGAGATGTCCGGCAGGGCCGGCCGCAGCTCGATCGCCGCCAGCCTCTCGAGCAAAGCGAGCGCGCTCCGCACCCCGGCCGCCTCGGTGTCGAAGTAGCGCCGCAGCCACTCGCGGGCGGTCGAGACGCTGGTATCGAACGCCTCGGCCCGCCCCTCGAGCAGCGCCAGCCGCGCCGCCTCCAGCTTCAGGCGCAGGTTCTGGTAAAGAAAGTACTCCTGCTCCGGCGGGAGCATCGGCTGGACCCGCCCCTCCTCACGGCGGATGCGGACCAGGCCCTTGATGTCCTCCCACGCGGCGCCAGCGACCCCGCGCCAGCCGCCGACCTGCCCGTCGGCCTCGCCGGCGCCCGCCGGCTCCGCGTCGGCGCTCACGCGCCGCGGCCCGGCCACCGCCAGCGGCAACGACCCGGCGCGCTCCGCCAGGCTCGCCAGCTCCAGTGCCAGTCCGGTGACGTCCGGCCGGTCCACGCCCTCGAGCGCGGTGATCTCGCGGGCGATCTGCTCGCGCACCGGCGTCAGCGCGGGGTCGCCCAGCGCGCGCAGCCGCTGGTCGGCGGCGGCCAGCGACGCGATGGCCGTCCCCACGTCGCGCTGCAGCTGCAGGCGCTGATTGGCGAGCCGCATCAGATAGGCGGCCTCGGCGAGCACCCAGCCGTCACGATCTCGACCGAGCCGCTCGCGCAGGTCGCCGTGCGCGGCCTCGAGGTCACCCAGGGCCTGCCGAACCGCCTCGATGCGCAGCGACAGCCGGCCCTCGAGGCCCTCGATGCGGGCCTGCAGCTCGGCGCTCCGCTCAGCCGCCCGCTCCAGCGCCCGCGCCTGATCGCGGGTGGTCCGATCGAGCTCGTAGAGGAAATAGCCCCCGGCCCCGAGGCCGGCCAGCGCCGCGAGCGCCAGCACCAGCGCCGCGACGGCGGAGGCCCGCCCGGACCGCGGCCTCGCGACCGGCTCGGGCGCGGCGGGGGGCACCTCGGCCCCGCCCGCAGGCGCTCCTTCGTCCTTGGCGGCCTTGCGCTTCTCGGCCTTTGCTTCCTTCTTTGTTTCCTTCTTTGCTCGCTTCTTGGCGCCCCGCTTGGGCTCGGTGCCGGATTCTTCGTCGGCTGCCCCGGTGCCGGCCTCGCCGCCTGCCGCCTCGCCGCGGGCTTGCTCGCCTGCCGCTGGGGCCCCCCGCTCGGTGCCGGGCTCTCCGGCGCCCGACGCCCCTTCGCCCCCGGCCTCGGGCCGTTGGTCGTCCCCCTCGCCGGGTGGACGCCGCTCAGCCATGAAAGCCCCCGACGCTCACTGGCCCCGCTGCGCGCGCCATTGCCTCACGGCGCGCACGATCCCCTCGTCGCTCGCCTGCTCGGCGACCATCGGCGCGTGCTTGAACCCGAGCCCGCGCGCGAGCTCGGCGGTGCGCTCGCTCAGCACAACCAGCGGGGTGTCACGCAGCCACTGCCGACCCAGCTTGCCCACCATGTCATAGAGGTTGCGCAGCCCCTCGCTGCTCGTCACCGTGACGATATCGAGCTGGCCGCGCACCCACAGGCGCATCAGTCGACCAGTGTCCGCCTCGGGACGGGTGCGCCGGTACGCCTCGGCGTACTCCACCTCGGCCCCGCGGCGGCGCAGCGTGTCGCCGAGGTGCTCGCGCCCGCCTTCACCGCGGAAGATGACGATGCGCATGCCCGCCACCGCCGGCGGCTGCATCGCCTCCATCGCCAGCAGGGCCTCGCTGTCGAAGCGCTGGCGCGGGTAGATGTCCGCCGGGCAGCCGAGGTGCTTGAGCTCCGCGGCCGATTGGCGCCCGATGGCCGCCAGCCGCAGCCGCGGCGGCAGCGTGCGGCGGGCGAGGATGAGGTTCATGGCCTTGGTCACGGCGTTCGGGCTGATGAAGACGGCGATGTCGAATGTCTCGAGCCTGTCGATGACCGAGCGCAGCGCGGCGCCGTCGGCGGGATCCGCGATCTCGAGCACCGGGAAGCGCACGACCTCGCCGCCTTCGGCCTCGATCAGCTCGCACAGGCGCTCCGCCTGATGGGCCGGGCGCGTGACCAGCACGCGGGTCCCGGCCAGTGCGCCGCGAGCGGCATTGGGCGTCTCCGGGGCGGTCATCCTCGATGCCATGCGTGCGTTCCGGATCGTCGTCGTCCCGCCGCGGGCGCCGGCGGCACTGTCAGCTTACTTGGTACAGGTCCTCGAGAATAGCGTCGGCGCCGCGCGAGAGGAGGTCGTCGGCGAGCACGGCGCCGAGCTCCGCGGCGTCGCCGGGGTCGCCGCTGATCACGCCGCGCACCAGCTCGCTGCCGTCCGGGCGTCCGACCAGGCCGCGCACGAGGAGCACCCCGTGGGCGAGCTGGGCGTGCCCGGCGATGGGCACCGCGCAGCTGCCGCCGAGCTTCGCGTTCATCGCGCGCTCGGCCAGCACGCGGATGCGGGTGTCGGCGTCGTCGAGCTCACCCAGCAGCTCGTTGACCGCGGCGTCCTCCCGCCTGCACTCGACCACGATCACCCCCTGGCCGACGGCCGGCAGCATCACCTCGGGGTCGAGCGGCTCGGTGATGCGCTCGCCGAGCCCCAGCCGGCGCAGGCCGGCGGCGGCGAGGATGATGGCGTCGAACTCGCCGCGATCGAGCTTGGCCAGCCGCGTGCCGACGTTGCCGCGCACCTCCAGCACCTCGAGCTGAGGAAACTGCCCTCTGAGCTGGCACCGACGGCGCAGGCTCGAGGTCCCCACCCGGGCCCCGGCGGGCAGGGCCTGGAGGTCGCGGTGGCGGGGCGCCACCAAGGCGTCGCGCGGGTCTTCCGCGGCGAGCACGGCCGCCAGGTGCAATCCCTCGGGGAGGTGCACGGGGACGTCCTTGAGGGAATGCACGGCGATATCGGCGCGGTCCTCGAGCATACCCTGCTCGAGCTCCTTGAGGAACAGCCCCTTGCCACCGGCGGCCGCCAGCGGGCGGCCCTGGATGCGATCGCCGGTGGTGGTCATGCGCACGTACTCCACCTCCAGCCCGGGACGGGCCTCGGCCAAGCGCGCACCCACCTGCTCGGCCTGCCACAGCGCAAGGGGGCTCTTGCGGGTGGCGATGCGAATCCGCTCGGGGGGCATGGGGAAACCGTTAGGCCAATGCGGGCTCTAATGCTAAGATGGCGGCCTGCCGCAGGCAAATAGCCCCGGAAGGATAAGGCCTTTCAGCCACCGAGCATTGAACGCTGCGCCGACGATATCGCCGGCCCGGGCACTTGCGGCACGACGAGCGCGAGCCTCCAAGCGGATGATCAAACGGACGTCGCAAATCCTCGTGGTCCTCATCGGCCTCGCCGCCACGGCCGCCGGCACCGCCGCACGTGCGCCGGACGGTGAGCTGCGCGTGCCAGTGACCACGGATCTCGCGGGGCTGGCCGAGCAGGCGCGTGCGCGGGACCTGCCGATCCTGGTGGAGTTCGCCGCCCGCGAGTGCGGCTACTGCAAGCTCCTCGAGCAAGAGCACCTCGAGCCGATGATCAGGAGCGGCGATTACGCCGATAGGGTCATCATCCGCAAGATCCTCGTCGACGGGCTCGACACGGTGACCTATTTCGACGGCAGCCGGGTCGATGCCGCCGACCTCTCCTTCCGTTACGGGGTCAGCGTCACCCCCACCGTGGTGCTCCTCGACCCCCGGGGGGCGGAGCTGACCGACCCGCTGGTGGGCATAACGAACATCTATTTCTACGGCGCCTTCCTCGACCGGGCCATCGACCGGGCGCTCGAGCGCGTCCAGCGACGCACGACCCTCGGTCGCAACGCCCGCCGCTAGCCCGGCCGGAGCGGGCGCTATGCCGGGCCCGGGCCCTCGGCGGGCCGCCGCTCCAGGAAACGGCGCACCGCCGGAGCATGGCGACGGCTGACCTCCAGGCGCTCGTCCAGACCCCGCAAGCGCGCGTAGGTGCGTCCGCCGGCGCCCCTCTCGAGCCCGGCGAGCCGATCCACGGCGATCAGGGCGTTGCGGTGCACCCGCATGAAGCGCTCGCCGTGCTCGCGCTCCAGCTCCTTGAGCGACTCCTCGATCAGCGCCTCACCTCCGGCGTGGCGCACGAGGAGGTATTTGTGCTCGGCGCGCAGATAGAAGATCTCATCGACCGGGATCAGCTCGAGACGGTTGCGCCCGCGCGCCAGCAGATGGCCGCGCCGCCCGCCGGCGCCCTCGCTGTGCAGGGCCTGCGCCTGCGCCCGCGTCAGGGTCTGGGCCGCGCGCAGCGCGTTGCGCAAACGCTCGCCTCGCACGGGCTTGAGCAGATAGTCCACCGCGTGGGTCGAGAAGGCCTCGAGGGCGTGATCCTCGTAGGCGGTGGTGAAGATGACGGCGGGCGGGCGCTCGAGGGCGGCCAGGTGACGGGCGACCTCCAGCCCGTCGATGTGCGGCATGCGGATATCGAGCAGCACGATGTCGGGCGCCTCGCGCCCGCAGAGCTCGAGCGCCTCCGCCCCGTGGGCGGCCTCGCCGGCCACGACATAGCCTTCGATGTCGCCCACCAACCCGCGCAGGCGCTCGCGGGCCAGCGCCTCGTCATCGACGATCAGAACGCGCATCGCCATCGAAGGGTAGCCGAATCTCGACCCGATAGTGGCCCTCGGCCTCGCTCACCCCCAGCTCGGCCGCGCGGCCGTAAGCGTAAGCGAGACGCTCGCGGATATTGGCGAGCGCCATCCGATTGCCCTCGCGGTGACGCCGGCTGTCGGAGGTCGGCAGCGGGTTGGTGACCGCGATCATGAGCGCGCCGTCGCCGCCGCCGACCTCGATACGGATGGTCCCGCCCTCGGCGAGCGGCTCGACGCCGTGGTACACCGCGTTCTCCACCAGCGGCTGGACGATCAGCAACGGGACCAGCGCCCCGGTGAGCGACTCGTCGACCGCCCACTCGGTATGCAGGCGCTCGCCGAGACGCAGGCGCTCGATGTCGAGGTAGCGCTGCACGAGCTCCAGCTCTTCGGTCAACGCCACACGCTTGCCGCCGTCGCCCAGGGTGGCGCGGAAGAGATCCGCCAGATTCTCCACGGCCTGCTCGGCGAGCGCCGGCCGGGTGCGCGTGAGGCTGGCGATGGTGTTCATGCTGTTGAACAGGAAATGGGGCCGGATGCGGGCCTGCAGCGCCGCCACCCGTGCTTCCAGTTCGGCTTCTTCCTGGCGCCGCCGCTGATACTGAAGGTGGAAATAGCGCAGCAGCATCAGCGTGATCAGCCCCGCCATAAGCAGGTTCCGCATCAGTGTAAGGGAAACGTTCAGGAGTGGGGTGGCGGGGTTGAGCAGCCACTGGCCGAGGAGTGTGAAGGCGGCAGTGTCCACCAGGACCAGCATGGTGATGGCCGTTGAGGCCAGGGGAATGCCCAGACCCTTGAGCAGGCCCCGGAGCCAGCAGATGAGGCCGGCGGCGGTCAGGGTGACCCATTGGGCCAGCAGTGAGGCGAGCCCCAGGTAGTGCCAGTCCAGGAGCCCGCTGGAGGATCGGGCCAGGGCGAACAGCACCACGACCAGCTCCGTGATCAGGACCAGCAGGAAGACCGCCCGGACCCGGCAGAGATCCGGGATGAAGCCGTCGTCGGGTTGTGGCTCGTGGTCAGGACTCATGGTGACATGGGGCGCCGGATTGGAAGGCTGTTATAATGCGCGGCCTGCGGGTGTATTTGATTCCATGACAACAGGATAGACCATGAGCGACGAGCGGAAAGCGGCGGCCAAACTCTGGGGCGGGCGGTTCAGCGAGCCCACGGATGCCTTTGTGGAGCGGTTTACCGCCTCGGTGGGCTTTGATCAGCGCCTCTACCATCACGACATCCGCGGTTCGATCGCCCATGCCCGCATGCTCGCGAAGGTCGGTGTGCTCACGGACGACGAGGAACGCCAGATCGTCGAGGGGCTGGATGCGGTGCACGCGGACATTGAGGCGGGCCGTTTCGAGTGGTCGGTGAGCCTTGAGGATGTGCACATGAACATCGAGGCGGCGCTGACCGAGCGCATCGGCGAGGCGGGCAAACGCCTGCACACCGGCCGCAGCCGCAACGACCAGGTGGCCACCGACGTGCGCCTGTGGCTCAAGCGCCGTCTCGCCGAGATGGACGCCGCCCTGGCGGAGCTTCTCGAGGCCCTGCTGGCGACGATCGAGGCCGACGGCGAGACCCTGATGCCCGGCTACACCCACCTGCAACGCGGCCAGCCGATCCTTCTCGGACATCACCTCCTGGCCCACGCCTGGGCCGTGGTGCGCGACCGCGAACGCTTCCGCGACGCCCTGAAGCGGGTCGACCAGTGTCCGCTCGGAGCCTGCGCGATGGCCGGGACGCCGCACCCTGTCGACCGCCGGCGCACGGCCGAGCTCCTCGGCTTCGCGGCGCCGATGGAAAACGCCATGGACGCGGTCGCGGCGCGCGACCACGAGCAGGAGGTGGCGGCGGCCTGCGCCGTCGCCATGACGCACCTGTCGCGCATGGCCGAGGAGCTGGTGATCTGGTCCTCGGCGCAGTTCCGCTTCGTGCGTCTGTCGGACCGGTTCTCCACCGGCTCCTCGATCATGCCGCAGAAGCGCAACCCGGACGC
>JABAHQ010000696.1_pt1 | contig 40635 bp, 36 predicted proteins | sample 7062091 | NCBI WGS metagenome assembly JABAHQ01 (sample SAMN14534359, study PRJNA622989) | marine sediment metagenome | biome: marine biome [ENVO:00000428]; feature: marine pelagic biome [ENVO:01000023]; material: deep marine sediment [ENVO:00002113] | place: India: Gulf of Kutch | collected... | reverse complement strand
TGCACTAATCAATTATTTAGTAGATCCAGCGGATCTTCGGCACTACCTACAATCGTTTCTATGGCATCGGTAAGTGTGACAAGGCCAATAATTTCTCCCTGTTCTTTTACCAATGCTAATTCATGATTTTTTTGCTGGAAATGATCAATCAATTTACTTACTGGTAAATCATGTGCGACAGTCATTTTAGGCCAATCAAAGTCATCAAGTTCTTTTTCTCCCTTTATGAGACTTTCGGTATTAGCTGTTATTTGAGGCGTATAGAGTATGCCTTTGAAATCATCAAGTGTTTGGCCAACCAGCGGGTATCGGGCATGCATATGGCTATGAATGGTATCCAGGTTTTCGCGGAATGACTTCTCGGTACTCAGGCTAATAATATCTTCCCTTGGCACCATAATTTCTTTTACGGTGATCTCATCAATATCAAGGGCATTAATGACCTCTTCACGACGGTCATCTGAGACTCCTTCTGTCTTTAAGAGATCAACCATTTCCGAACGGATATCACCGGAGGCAGAGTCTTCTTTAAGCCAGGTGCGATCTATTTCTACACCAATGAGTTTTAATGTTGCTTTTGTTACCCGATCCCCAAACAACAGAACAGGATAAATAGCATAGGTCCACCAGTAGAGTGGAAAAGAAGAATAACGGGCTACCGTTTCGGCGCGCTCTACCCCCAGGTAGGTAGGAGCTTGTTCGCCCCAGATCGTATGTACGAGATTAATAACTGTAACTGATAATATGATTGAGATCGTATGGGAAGAGAAGGAACCTATAGTTCCTGCCGGCATAACTAATTCTATAAGTTGAGTAACAGCAGGCTCTGCGATAACTCCCAGAAGAATACTTGTTGTAGTGATACCAATCTGGCAGGATGTAAGATAGATTTCCAGAGTTTCCGTCATTTTCCAGGCACGATTAAGACCGGTACTGTCTTCCAGCTCTTCACGTTTGTATTGACGGAGACGCGTCAGGGCAAACTCAGCAGCTACAAAGAATGCATTGAGGAGAAGAAGAATGACCCCGCCGAGCAATCGTAAATACATTTCCATAAGATTTATCTATTTCTTTTAGATAGTAAATAACACCTTCAAAATGCTGATTATAAGATGTGTGTTTCATTAAGGAAACTTGTACCAACAAACGGTCGCAACATGGTATTCATTTTAAGGTATGGTTGTTTTACCATCCTTCCATTCGATAGTTGCTTTTTTATCAGCATCAAATTCATCAACAGAACGAACCCATTTATCGTTTTGCCATACACGTGAATACCCTTGTTCAAGGGCTGTATTAGGATTTTGTAGTTCCAGTCTGTGCTGTAACTCCTTAAATTTATTGCGTTTTTGCATAAAGTGGACTTCACGTCGATGGTGAATACGATCTACCAAACTATTAACTTTTTCATGATTGTTTGCCACCTTTTGTTGTACTACTTGCAGGGCATGTGACTGCACCAGCTGTTGGATACGTTCTTTTTGTTCAGTTGTTCGCTCTTCTATAATATCGTGAAGACGGGTAGTTAGGTCATCGGCAAACATGCGCACTTCGTTAATGTCAGGTGCCGCCAGAATTGCGGCCTGGGTTGGTGTTGCAGCACGTGCATCCGCCACAAAGTCGGTGATGCTGAAATCCACTTCGTGTCCCACAGCACTGATGGTTGGGATGTTGCAATTAAATAGTGCACGAGCCACCGCTTCTTCATTGAAGGGCCAGAGATCTTCCAGCGAACCGCCCCCTCGACCTATGATGAGTAAATCTACATTTTGTTCTTGAGAAAACCAGTTGATTGCTTTAACCAACTGTGGGGCAGCATTTACGCCTTGTACGCTTGCGTGATGGAGCAGGACTTCGGCCACCGGCCAGCGACGCTGAAGCGTGTCACGGATATCGTGAAAGGCAGCTCCAGTGGCAGAGGTAATAACACCTATTTTAAAAGGAAATTTTGGCAATGCTTGTTTGTGCTCGTCATCAAAAAGGCCTTCTTCCTTGAGTTCTTTCTTCAGTTTTTCGAAAGCTTCCTGCAGTGCACCCTTACCTGCTTGTTCAACGGATTGTACAATAAGCTGATATTTCCCATGGGGAGGATATACCTGGATATCACCGCCGGCAATAATTTGTTGTCCGTCTTCAAGCTCAATACCAAGCCGCTGATTAACCCCACGCCAAATTACACAAGAAAGTTGTGCATCCTCATCTTTAACAGTAAAATAGGTGTGCCCTGCTCTGCTGGTAGAGGCGTTACTCACTTCCCCCTCTACCTTGATATCAAGAAAGTTGCCTTCGAGCAGGGTTTTTATTTCGTCGGTTAACTCTGAAACCGATAGAATTTGCGGTTTAAAAAGATCCGATTGATCCATCTTGGAAACGTTTTAAGTAGTCAATATTCAGCAGTTATCTTTATTTTTCTGATGATTATTGACTGATAGCAATTTGTGGGTTATTGAATTCTATTGAAAACATGTATATTTGCTCACAAAAATAACGGAAAGTTTTTATGAGTTACACGCCTAATTTATTACTCCAGAACGTCAGGCCGGTCGGTGGAGATTTTGACGGTTCGGAGACGGTTGACATTCGTATAGAGGATGGGATTATTTCTGATATCGATGATACATTGGATTCCCCAAAAGATAATGAGACAATCTATGATGCGGATGGGGCATATGTTTCCGGTGGATGGATGGATATGCACGTTCATCTGCGTGAGCCCGGTTACGAGCATAAAGAGACGATAGAAACCGGTTGTGCTGCAGCAGCTTTTGGGGGATTTACGGAAGTAGCTTGTATGCCCAATACGAACCCACCCATACATACCCGAGACGTTGTTGAGTTCATAAAGAAAAAGTCAGAGAAATTAGCTGTTGATGTTCATCCCATTGGTTGTGTGTCTAAAGAGCGTGAAGGCAAGTCGATTGCAGAGATGGGTGATATGAAAGGGGGCGGCGCTGTAGCGTTTAGTGATGACGGTGATCCGGTTTATAATTCACAGCTGATGCGTGTCGCGCTGGAGTATTCGTCGATGTTGGAGATGCCTATAATTAATCACGAAGAGGATCTAAAGCTTTCACGTCCGGGTCACATGCACGAAGGAAAAGTATCGGCACGTCTTGGAATTGATGGAACCCCGGGGATTGCTGAAGAGACAATGATAGCCCGCGATATTCTGCTGGCTGAATTTACCGGAGGACATATACATGTGGCGCATATCAGTACAGCCAAAGCGGTTGATTTAGTTCGGCAGGCCAAGGCCGATGGTGTAAATATTACAACTGAAGTTTGTCCGCACCATTTTGATTTAACAGACGAGGAAATTGAGCGACGTGATTTCGATACTAATGTAAAAATGCACCCCCCGCTGCGAACGCAGGAAGATGTGGATGCAATGATCGAAGGACTTGCTGACGGTACTATTGATGCAATATGTACTGACCATGCACCCCACGCGATTGAAGAAAAAGAAGTTGAGTTTATTTATGCTCCTAATGGAGTTATTGGTTTGGAAACAGCATGGGCAATAAGTGTAAAATGCCTGCTGGATTCAGATGTGATTAATCTGCAAACGTTGCTGTCTAAATTTGTAGAGAAGCCCCGAGAGATTTTGAATTTGGAGATTCCTGAAATAAAAGAGGGGGCAAAAGCGAACTTAACCCTTTTCAACACAGATGAGGAATGGGTATTTACTGAATCTACAGTGCGATCTAAATCCAAAAACTCACCTTATTTGGGTGAAACGCTAAAGGGACGGGCTGAGGCCATATATAATAACGGCCGATTAGTGATTAATGAAATTTAATTACAGAATGAATCGGCTTGTTATACGTTATTGAGTTCTAAATTTGAATTGATGGCATATCTTTTGGATCGATTTTTTCTAATAGCTGTATGTTTTGTTCTGTTTGGTATCGGCGGGGCTTCAGCCCAAAATATGCCCGATGCCGAATTTGGTAATATTCCCGACTCGTTGTTTCAGATGCAGCAACCGGATGAAGATACCCCGTACCGAATTACTAACAAGGAACTGAATGTATCCTTTCAAGAAGCCGATGAGTCAATATTAGCAGTGTTAGAGCATCATGTTCGAATTAAGGTTTTCGATGATTCGGTTCGAGAAGCTTCTGTGGTTGCGATACCATATTACTTTGAGGATGATATGGAGCGCATTACTTCCCTTGAAGCCTATACGTATTTGCCCACCGGTGAACGCGTAGCTTTATCGGAGCAGGATATTCGGACCATAAACATTAACTCGCGTTACAATGTCAAAGAATTCGCTATGCCTGCTGTTGAGGATGGGGTGGTTATTGAATATCGCTACACGATTGAGCGCCGCTATATCGAAGAGCTACCCGATTTTTATCTTTCTCATAAGGTGCCCACAGACATCGCGAAACTTACAGTCACTTATCCCAGGTATTTACGATATAAGTCATATACTGAAAACTTTGATGGAAAGATAGTACACGATGTAGTGTATACCGATACGAGTTCGGTTCCCAAAGTGTTTACCATTCCTCAGCCCCCGCCCATTGTTACTGAGCGTTGGATGGCCCGAGATATTCCGCCCGTCAAGGAAGAGGCTTATATATCTACGCTGGATGATTATCGGGGAAAGATTAAACTGTTGCTGAGCGAATTTGGGATTCCGCGACAACAGCTTGAAAATAACTGGGAAGTTGTTGTCGCCCGAATTCGAGAAAAAACAGATCCCTGGGAGCTTATTAGCAATAATAAAGAAGCTGAAGCTGTGGGAGATTCAATAGCCGGGACACTGGCTGGTGCTCCACTCTATCAGGTTCAGGACAGTATTTATCACCATCTGAATAAGCGCGTTAATTTTTCGGGCCAGCATACGGCTTTTAGTCAAACTCCCGGGGAAGAAGTTCTATCCGGTGAGCCTTCCAATCAGGCGGCCATCAACCAGACGCTTGTTGCGATGCTTCGTGCGGCCGATATAGAAGCAAACCCTGTGTTAATTTCGACCCGACAATCAGGGAAAATCAACATGGACTTCCCTTCTTTTTATCAGTTTAACGGGATGATGGTCCATTCAAAGATTAACGGAAAATTATATCTGATGGATGCGGGATTCCCCTATAGTCAACCGGGGTTGATCCCTGTTGATACTTATGGGAGTCGTGGACTGGTACTGAGAAAAAATGAATATGAATGGATCGATATTAATCCCGATAAAAGCCTTTTTGATATACAGGTTCAAATTGATGCCCAACTTGATCGGGATGGTACGCTTCGGGGAACGGTAGAAGCCGTGCAAAAGGGCTATCCGGCCCAGATAGTACGACAAAAAAGGGCGGATGGGAGCAGCGATAGCGATATTTTGCGCCAAACCTTATTCGATGGATATCCTCAAATGAGTACCTCTGATGTGATAGTTAATAATGCAGATGGATATGGAAAACCGATTGTAATTAGCGCTGATTTTGAGATTGGGAACTATGCTACGAGTTTTACTGATGGACTTGAGTTCAGCCCGTTGGTTGTGGGGTACAGAGATGAAAATCCATTTTCAGGCCCCGATCGTAATTTGCCCATCACTCTTGATGCTCCCGAAAAACTTAACTTATCATATTCAATTGAGTTACCACAGGGATACAGTGTAGATACCAATGATGATCGAACAATAAGGTTTTCCGGTGCTGAGTTTGTAGAGCGATATAATAATACGACCGGACAGCTTAATTATCGATATCAGATAAATATTGATCAGCGGAACTTTTCCCCCAATTATTTTCCATCATTGTATAAGCTATACAACCGTTGGGTTGAACTCAGTAACAGTTCATGGCTTATCGAAGAATAAGAGTTATCATACAACTTGATATTCTTCTAATAGGAATTTTTTAATAAAAGAAATGTCATAATGCTGCTTGCTTTAGAAACGGCAACCAATGTATGCTCCGTTGCTTATTGTGATGAGAGCGGAGATATTTATGAGCAACGGACAAATGAACGGGGTACTCATTCTGAACAACTTTTTGTTTTTATTGAACAACTACAGGATGAGCACAACTTTCAAATTGAAGACCTCGATGCTGTTTTAGTGAGTGAAGGTCCGGGCTCATATACGGGTCTGAGAATTAGTGCAAGTGCAGTTAAAGGTTTCCTTTTTCAAACCAAAGTGTCCTTGATTGGTATCAATACCCTTGCTTCGTTTGCGATGCTGGCAACTCGGGAAAGCCCTAAAGCTAATCGCATTCACAGCATTATTGATGCCCGGCGTGTTCATGTATATCATCAGCAGTTTACTTTTGCCGATGGTAAGTTGTCTACAGATGATGAGGTCGAAGTAATACCGATTAAGGCATTTGAAAAGATGGTAAGAAAGAATGATATAATTATAGGAACGGGCTTGGACAGAATTAATGAGCAGGTACGGAATAAAGCAGATACCTTTGGTACTGATTCAATAACGGCTAAATCACTCCTTAAATTATACCAAGCCGGTCTTTCTGATTTTTATCGGGAAGAGGATCCCGAATTATTTGAGCCAAAGTATTATACATCGAATCAGGTGAAATAAAATAGGGCTTGTCCAATTTGGATGATGATTTAAAAACTATTGTATAGAATTTCTACAATTATAAAAAAGAGTGAAAATGAAATTACGTATTAAAAATATAGTAACGATAATAGCAATATTGGGGATTACAGCTGGAATACTGTTCCCGGGTAATGCCACAGCGCAAAACGATTACTACTTTCCTGAAGTGAGTGACGCAGAATTTGATAAACAGATACCATCGCCTGCACAGTTTTTGGGATACGATATTGGTACGCATTATACAAGGCATGATCGCATTGTAGCATATTTGAAAGAACTGGCCCGTATCTCAGATAAGGCAAGTTTCAAAGTGATTGGGGAAACTTACGAGAAACGTCCACAAGTAGTTTTGACAGTTACATCGCCCCAAAATCATTCAAATATCGAGAATATTAGAGAAGAACATCTTACGCTACTTGATCCCGACGTTCCGGTCTTAGATCCCGAAAAGGGAAAGTCTATTGTTGCTCTGAACTACAGTGTGCATGGAGATGAAACTTCCAGTGGTGAGGCAGCGATGTTAACAGCTTATTATTTAATTGCAAATCAAAGCGAAGAAACGCAAAAGTTTTTGGATGAGTCGGTAATACATATTGATCCGGCACAAAATCCCGACGGACGTGATCGCGCTGCACATTATCACAACAGTTTCAAATCCTTCCCACCGGTTGCTGATCCGGCTGATGCCGAACACAATCAGCCCTGGCCGAGTGGTAGAACAAATCATTTTCTGCACGACTTAAATCGCGACTGGTTTGCAGTAACGCAGAAGGAGAGTGAAAATCGGGTAGATTTCTATCACCAGTGGTATCCCAATATCCAGATAGATTTTCATGAAATGGGAACCAATAGCACTTATTATTTGGAGCCGACCAAGCCGGTTCGGACTTGGAATCCCATCATCCCCGAGTATCATTATGAGGTTATGAATCCTCTGTTGGCAGAATATCATACAGATGCTCTTGATAAACTTGGGGCATTGTATTGGACAAAGGAAATATTTGACAATATTTCGCCTATCTATGGTTCCACCTATCCTGATATACAGGGTGGTATAGGCGTTACTTTTNNTCAACCATCCTTAAGCATCTGCACACAGGTATTGCTACAGTTCGGGCAGCGGTAAATGAGAAAAAGAAACTGTTCGAATATCAGAAAGATTTTTTTGAATCCGCACTTGAGGAAGCTCAATCACAGTCAACGAGAGCTTATGTTTTCGGGGACGAAGATAATCCTTCACTGACCCATGAATTTTTAGATTTAATGCTCAAGCATCGTCTTGATGTTTATGAATTAAGCTCGGATATCAAACAAGATGGTAAGGAGTTTAAGGTCGGAAGCAGTTATATGGTTCCGACGGATCAAATTCATTACCGGGTGATCCATGATATTTTTGAAGCCAATACCTCATTCCCCGATAGTGTGTTTTATGATATTACCGGATGGTCGCTGGTGCATGGTTATGGCATAGAGTACGAAGAGTTGAAGTCGGAAAACGTTCAGAGCTTTCAAGGAGATCAGGTTACCAAACTTCCCGAACGAAATGGAACCGTTAAAGGTGGACCGTCGGACTATGCCTACTTGCTGAAGTGGTCTGACTATAACTCATCGCCGGCCTTGTATGATATACTGGATTCGGGTCTGGTTACTCGTGTAGCGCATAAACCCTTTACAGCAAATATTGGATCAAATAATAAAGAAGAATTTGGGTATGGAAGTATTGTGGTGTCAGTGCGTGAGCAGGAGGTTAGTCCTAATGAACTATACCGGAAGTTACGTTCAATAGCTGATACACATAACGTTACATTTTATTCGGTAGATACCGGGATGACCCCGTCAGGCATTGATTTGGGAAGTACGAATATTCGTCCCATAGATAAACCTGAAGTAGCTATGGTGGTAGGGGAAGGAACCAGCAGTTACGAAGTCGGAGAAGCTTGGTTTTTGTTAAATAAGCATGTTGGAATGGAAGTCACCAAGATTCGTAACCGACAATTTTCTCGGACTGACCTTCAGCGGTATAATACGATTGTGCTTGTAGATGGTAATTATAGTGACTGGAGTGAGGATACTGTCGAAAAACTGCAACGTTGGGTGCAGACCGGTGGAGTGCTTATTACTAACGAAGATGCCTCTCGGTGGGCAGTTGAGAAGGAGTTGGTTAGTGAGGATTTAATTAAGACGTTCCCCGAGGATACGACTGAATCAAAAGAGCGTTATAACTACGAGGAACAGGCTGACCGCTGGCGGGCAGATACCATTCCGGGTACTATTCTGGAAGCTGATATTGATCCCTCTAACCCAATCGCTTTTGGGGTGCCAGATCGACGACAGTTGTTTATAAAAAATAGCAAGTTGTTTCTTAAGCAAAGTAAAAATCCCTATGGTACTGTGGCTCAATATACCGAAGATCCGTTTGTGGGAGGGCATATTAATGAAGAAAATCTTGAAAAGGTCAGCGGGACATCTGCTATTATAGTTCGAAATGAGGGAGAGGGGAATATTATCTTATTTGCAGATGATCCAAATTTTCGAAGTTATTGGCATACCACAAGTCGATTATTTCTAAATGCAATTTTCTTTGGACAAAACCTTAGCTTATAACTGTAAAAGATAGTTTGTGTGCAAGTAAAAAGCGTTTAAATAAAAGATTTTAGCTTCGACCGATAATCATTATTTTTGGGAATCATTTAAAAGAAACAGGACAAACATGGCTTGGTTTAAAAGAAAAGACAAAAATATACAAACCAATCAGCGTAAAGAAATGCCGGAGGGCGTATGGGTTAAAGTGCCCAAAACCGGTGAAACGGTGCACCGACGAGAATTGGAGGATAATCTCTGGGTAGATCCGTTGAGCGGTTATCATTTCCGGATTGGGAGCGATGAATATTTTTCTTTCCTATTTGATAAGGGAGAGTTTGAGGAGATCGGTCAGGATATTGTTCCTACTGATCCGTTGGAATTTGAAGACCGTAAGAAATACAGCGATCGCCTCGATGAGTATCAGGAAAAGACAGGGAAAACTGATGCTGTGCGAGTAGGCCTTGGCAAGATGAACGATCTGGATGTCGTAATTACCTGTATGGATTTCAATTTTATCGGTGGTAGCATGGGTTCGGTTGTAGGTGAGCGAATCGGTATGGCTATTGATCATGCCCGAGAACATGAAAAACCTCTTATCATTATTTCTCAGTCTGGTGGTGCACGTATGATGGAGAGCGTTTTGAGCCTGATGCAGATGGCCAAAACTTCAGCCAAGTTGGCACAGCTCGAAGAATCCGGTGTTCCCTACATATCATTGATGACGAATCCGACAACGGGTGGTGTGACAGCAAGCTTTGCAATGCTCGGTGATTTCAATATTGCCGAACCGGAAGCACTTATTGGGTTTGCCGGCCCTCGGGTAATTCGCCAGACTATAGGCCGTGATTTACCGGAAGGGTTTCAGCGCTCAGAGTATCTTCTTGACCATGGTTTTCTGGACTTTATTACACCTCGACCACAGTTAAAAGGGAAGCTTACCAAGCTCATTAAAATTTTGCTTCACAAATTCGAGGAGTAAATACAATTTCAATATAATTAATAGCGCGATCTCCTATCGCCCAATGTTTGCTGGAATGGCACTCCGAGGTTTCGGGGCGCCATTCTTAGTATTAAATTCATCTTTCAACTATATGAAAAAACTGATTTTAGTTGTTTTTGTAATAGGTTGGCTAGTTCAGCCAGTTCTGGCACAGGACAAGAAACAAATTGCATTTGAGCATGTTGTTGATCAAACGTTTTCTCCAGAAGAAATACGCAATGTAAACTGGATGCAGGATGGACAGTTTTACACGGCTCTGGAGCGTACACAAAACGATATTGAACTTCGGAAGTACAATATCCTTAAAGGAGATTACGAAGTTCTTGTATCAGCTACCGATCTGAAGGTTGAAGGCAGAGATAAACCAATACCTATTCAGGGATACCAGTTTTCTTCGGATGAGAAGAAAATTTTAATTAAATCTGATGTTGAACAGATCTGGAGGCGAAGTACGCGGGAAAACTATTTTGTCTATGATCTTGAAACCGGAGAAACCCAAAAGCTGACACAATCTGATCAAAAGCAGCAGTACGCGCAGTTATCACCTTCGGGAAATAAAGCAGCTTATGTACAGGATAATAATCTATACCTGGTGGATTTAGAAACCGGAAAAGAGAAGGCCATTACTACGGATGGTAAATTCAATCATATTATAAATGGAGCCACCGACTGGGTTTATGAAGAGGAGTTTGGCATCGCGAAGGCGTGGTACTGGTCACCCGATGGAGAAAAGATTGCTTTTTATCGCTTTGATGAGTCTCATGTAAAGGAGTTCTTTATGACAGACTGGGGGAAGTTATATCCCGGGCTAACACGATTTAAATATCCCAAAGCCGGTGAAAAAAATGCCATTGTCAAAATCGGCGTATATGATCTCAAGTCTGAGGAAACTACGTGGATGGATGTGGGATCCGAAAACGACCAGTATATTCCCCGAATCAATTGGACGAAAGATCCTGAAGTTTTAGCTATCCGCCGGATGAATCGTCTACAGAATAAACAGGATTTGATGCTGGCTGATGTGAATACCGGAGATACGGAGATTATCAAAACAGAAAAATCAGATGCTTGGATAGATGTAAATGATGATCTGAAATTCTTGGAGAACGGTGAGCAGTTTATCTATGTGAGCGAGGAGTCTGGATATAATCATGTCTATCTTTATGATATGTCCGGCAAGCTGATTCGTCAGATTACGAAAGGAGACTGGGAGGTCACTAACTATCTGGGATATGATGAGAACTCAGATAAAATCTACTATGTAAGCACAGAAGTATCTCCTCTACAGCGGCACTTGTACAGTATCAATATTGATGGCAGCGGAAAGAAAAAGCTGAGCGATGGTGAGACCTGGAACAGCGTTAATATGAGTCGTGATTATGAATACTATATTAAGACGACTTCGTCGCCCGGAAATCCGCCAACCTTTACCTTGCACGAAGGGGATGGAACACAAGTACGGATGCTTGAAGAGAATGAGAAGCTGGACCAAAAGCTAACGGAGTATGCAATGCCATCTAAGGAGTATATTGAGATACCGTTAGAGCAGGCTACACTTAACGGGTATGTTATGAAGCCTTCTGATTTTAATCCTGATAAGAAATACCCTGCGCTGTTTTATGTATATGGCGGACCGGGTAGCCAGACGGTAACAAAAAGTTTTAGTTCCGGACAGCGGGCGATGTGGCATAAATATCTTGCCGAGCAGGGCTATATTGTGCTGAGTGTTGATAACCGCGGGACAGGAGCTCGAGGTCGTGATTTTGAGAAACAGATCTATAAAAAGTTAGGTCAGTACGAAGTTATTGACCAGATTGATGCTGCTAAGTATCTAACTAAAACTTATGACTTTATTGATAAAGATCGATTAGGTATCTGGGGATGGAGTTATGGTGGATATATGTCGAGCTTGGTTTTAGCCCAAGGCAATGATCTTTTTGATACAGCAATTGCTGTAGCGCCTGTTACAAACTGGCGATTTTATGATACCATTTATACCGAGCGCTTTATGCAGACGCCGCAAATGAATCCCGAGGGATATGAAAAAGGATCTCCTCTGACCTACGCCGATCAGATTGATGGAAATTATTTGTTAGTACACGGCACCGGCGATGACAATGTTCATTTTCAGAATTCTGTTGAGTTAGTGAATAAGTTAGTGGCTGAAGGCGTGCAATTTGAGTCGATGTATTATCCGAATAGAAGTCATGCTATTTATGGAGGTAATGCACGCAGCCACCTCTATAAAATGATGAACAATTTTATCTTAGAGAATTTATAATATGGGTCGAGTTCAATTTGCCGATTACGCAAAAATTTATGTTACTGGCGGAGACGGTGGACCGGGATCGGTTCATTTTCGCCGTGAAAAGTACGTACCTAAAGGTGGACCCGACGGAGGCGATGGCGGTGATGGCGGGGATGTGATTCTGAAAGGAAATGAGCAGTTGAATACGCTGCTCGACCTTCGGTATAGAAAATACGTAAATGCCAAAGACGGAGAGCGTGGAGGCCCGAGCAAAAAGAAGGGTAAGAGCGGGAAAGATGAGATCCTGGAAGCGCCACTTGGCTGTGTAGTTTATGATGCCGATACGAAAGAAAGACTCGGTGAGATTACTGAACATGAGCAGGAAATTGTGGTAGCACAGGGTGGAAAAGGTGGACTGGGAAACTGGCACTTCCGAAGTGCTACTAACCAGACTCCACAGCATGCCCAGGACGGAGAAGAGGGCGAAGAGAGGGCGATAGAGATTGAGCTCAAGCTTATTGCCGATGTAGGTCTTGTAGGTTTTCCTAATGCGGGTAAAAGCACGCTCCTTTCAACAATGTCTGGCGCCAAGCCAAAAATTGACTCCTATCCGTTTACTACCCTTCAACCGAACCTTGGAGTGGTTACAATGCCGGATTACCGTACATTTGTGATGGCGGATATTCCCGGAATTATTGAGGAAGCGCACGACGGGCGTGGACTGGGCATTCAGTTTTTACGTCATATCGAGCGTAATAACGTGCTGTTATTTATGGTTAGTTCGCAACAAGATATCGAGTATGAATATAAGGCTCTGCTTGAGGAATTAGAGCAATATCGGGCCGANNAAAAAAGTTGATTTAGATATCCCGGTAGTTGAAATTTCGTCTGCAACCAACTACCATATAGATGAACTTAAAGAAATCATCTGGGAGAAATTACAAGACGTTGAATCAACGAGAGAAGACGCATAAACCACCGGTAAGAGAATTTGTAGCCTTACATCTGTTAGATAATCTGGGTGCACAGCGCATTCGGCTGTTGTTGCAATCTGTTGAGCATCCACAGCTTATCTTTCGCCTTGATCGCCACGAGTTGGAATCCATACGCGGAATTGGTCCCAAAACGGCCGAGGAGGTTCTGGGTTTTAATGAGTGGGATGAGGTCGACCGTATTCTTGAAAAGACCGAACGGACCGGCGCACAAATTATGACGTACTGGGATGATGATTATCCTCAATTATTGCGTGAAATTTACGATCCGCCCCTAATATTCTGGATCAAAGGTGATCGTTCGGTGCTCGATACTGATGCCATTTCTATTGTTGGTACACGTCGTGTAGGGAACTATGGAAAGAAGATGGCCCAGAAATTTGCAAAAGAGCTGGTCGACCATGACTTGACCATTATCAGCGGATTAGCATATGGAACAGATGGAGCGGCCCATCGGGCTACGGTGGATGCCGGTGGAAAAACAGTGGCTGTTCTGGGGTCAGGCATCGATTGGATTTATCCGAGTGATCATAAAGGACTGGCAAAAGAGATTGTAGAGACCGGTGGTGCGGTTATCTCTGAGTTTCCGCTGGGTACTGCCCCGGAGATGGGGAACTTTCCCGTTCGTAACCGTATTGTGAGCGGAATGAGTCTGGGAACATTGGTAGTAGCATCGGGTTTGGAGGGCGGAAGCATGATTACCGCAAAATCGGCATTAGATCAAAACCGTGAGGTATTCGTGATTCCACATCCGGTTGGTCATCCCAATGCCATTGGTTGCAATAGTCTTATTAAGAGAGGTATGGGGAAGCTCATACAAAATGTTGAGGATATCCTGTGCGAAATAAGTATTTATATCGAGGAGAAGGAAGCTGAATCAGATTCTGAGGATAAGTCCCGATTTTCTCAGAATAAATGGCAATCAATGGAGTTGGATAACCTATCGACAAGTATTTGTGAAGCGTTGGATGAACAACCTTTGCACATCGACCACTTGGCTGAACAGCTGGGAATAAAAACCCATAAGTTGATGCCAAAGCTTCTGGAGCTCGAAATGCAGGGCGCTATCCGTCAAACAGCAGGCAAAAATTTTGAATTATTATAATCTGCTATTGTTTCTATTCTGTTTTTAAATTAGTCGTCAGAAAAGGTATTTTAATTTGAAATGTTTCGAGTTCAAGACACCATATTATCTGACGATATTGCTACGGCGCGTTTTGCATGTGATTTGCCGAAGTGCAAAGGGGCATGTTGTGTAGTCGGTGATGCGGGGGCTCCTATTGCAGAGAATGAGCTTCCTCATTTAGAACAGGCTTTTGAGCTTTTGGAGGAAGAGTTGCATCCGGAAGCCCGTAAAACAGTTGATAAACAGGGCATTGTACAAGAATCGAAACATGGTTTAGAATTATCGTGCCGTGATAATGAAGAATGTATTTTTGTTACGTATGAAGATGATGTAGCTTATTGTGCAATCCAAAAGGCTTTTCTTGAGGGTCGCATTGAATGGGAAAAACCGATAAGTTGTCATTTGTATCCCATTCGACTGAAAAAGGTGGGCGAAAAAGAATATGCCAATTTTGAATATATTAATAAATTATGTTCGGCGGCTTGTAAGAAAGGTGAAAAAGAGAATATTTATTTGTCTGAATTTTTAAAAGAACCGCTTCTCCGTCGATACGGCAAAGATTGGTATGATGAGTTTGAAGAAAGATGTCAAGAAATGAGAATCGAAAATAGTGAGGCCGCTGTACTATGATTAAAACAGGCCAGCAGATGAACCAAAAGCAGTCGCAACAGCAGCGGCTGTCTCCACAACAGATACAATATATTAAGTTGCTGCAGCTACCAACAGTGGCCTTGGAGCAGCGTATCAAAGACGAACTGGAAGAGAACCCGGTGTTGGAGGAGGGAGAGCCCGAAGATTCTTTTGATGAGCTGGAGCAAGCAGAATGGGAAGAGCAGAAAGAGGATCAGGAGTTGGACCCCGTTGATCAAAATGAAGAGATCGATTGGGATGAGTTTATGCAAAACACGGAGTACGACGGAGAAAATTATAGTCGTGGCTCCAGTTATTCCGGTGGTGGAGGAGATGAGAGCTGGCGCGATCTGCCGAATCCGTATCACGAATCATTATTGGAAGAACTTGAACAACAGGTTAGCCTACTTGATTTCAATGAAGAACAAAAATTAATTGCAGATCAGATTCTGGGCTCGCTGGATCAGGATGGATATTTTCGCCGGGAGATTGAGGCAGTAGTAGATAATATCGCGTTTAATCATGGTACGCTAACCAATGAAGAGGAAGTCGAGAAAGTACGGAAAGAGATTCAGCGGTTAGATCCACCAGGTATCGCTTCACGCGATCTACGGGATTGCCTGCTTGTACAGTTAGAATTGATGGATGATGAGGAAGGGCGTGACGACGCGATTAAAATGTTGCGCGACCACTGGGATCTTTTTGAGAAAAAACACTTTAAGAAGCTTAAAAAGAAGCTGGATCTTGATAATGAAGAACTGCAAACGGCCTTTGATTGTGTTACGGGATTGGATCCCAAGCCGGGAGCCGTGGGAACTGCAGTCGATGACACGTCAAACTATATTGAGCCTGATTTTGAGGTTTATTATCAACCTGCTGAAAAGGGGGATGTTGAAGGAGAAGAGGAAGGTGATTTTGTAATTACTCTTAATAATGGAAATGTGCCTCCGCTGCGAATTTCTCCACGCTATAAAGAAATGTGGGACGACCTCAAGAAAAAGAAGAAGCCCAAGAAGCAAACGAAAGAGACAAAGAATTTTATCAAGAATAAGATAGAGTCGGCCCAGTGGTTTATTGATTCTATTCGTCAACGGCAAAATACATTGATGAATACGATGAAAACGATAGTGGCTCTGCAGGAAGATTTCTTTAAGCACGGAGAAGGGCTAAAGCCAATGATTCTGAAAGATATTGCCGAGCGTGTCAATCTGGATATTTCAACTATTTCACGTGTGGTCAATGGTAAGTATGTACAGACTCATTTTGGGGTTTTTGAGTTGAAGTATTTCTTTAGTGAAGGTATCGAGACCCAAGACGGAGAAGAAGTATCAAGTACAGAGGTGAAAAATGCTGTGCAGGAAATTGTTGATAATGAGGATAAGCAGGATCCGCTCAGCGACCAAGCAATTGTAAAAAAACTGAAAAAGCGAGGTTATAAAGTAGCACGTCGTACGGTCAGTAAATATCGAAAGAAGCTGAATATTCCCGTAGCAAGACTCCGAAAGCAGATTATGTAAGATTCAATGTCAGGGTTAGAATATCTATCCACTGATCATTAGTAAAAAACCATATAGTAAATCCTGCAATTAATATTACGTAAGGAATAATTGTTTTAAACAGGTGTTTGGTTTTAGATCTTGCAAATCGACTGATATCCAGTCCTGAAAAGGTATAACTTAGTAAGAATAGCAGCAGAGCCAGAGCTGTAAACAGAGTTGCACTTCCAGTTTCTGATGCTGAGTAGAAAGTTATTGTCCCGGTACAAAGGAGAAAATTTAGCTGTAACGGCCATGCAAAAATAGTTGCTATCTGTGTGAATGACTTTATTTGCTTGTGACTAAAATAGAGCCATACTATACAGAGAAGTGAAAAAAGCAATGCCAGTAACAAAGTCCATATAAAAATTGATATCGGACTGCTACCGACTATCGAAAGCCCTGGAAAGTGATAGAAAAAAGCTTCCTGCCCTAGTGGAGTTAACAATGCCGAGAATACGGTATATGTGGATATTGATAACAATAGTGCATTTTGCAGAATGATAATAATAGCAGGCACCGGAGATCGGATGAGTCGTTTGAAAATATCATCGACAAAAAACTTGTGTGCTGTGAAATATCGAAATACTGATTTTCGGTACAATGGACTCGTATTATAATGTAGCGCTACGGTTCCCCAAATAAACAAAAGTAAGGCCATGGGTAAGGCTGAATGGTCGGGTGCGGGAATGGTTTCATTAGGAAGAGGAAAAACCAGCTCTGAATCAGAAGACAGGCTCAGGAGAACGTTTTTAAATTCCGGATGCTTTTTAATCATCATAAGAAGCCATCCGGATTCAACAAAAATAGTATTGTTTTTAGATTGATTTACTGCTGATACAAAGTTCTTGAATGGTCTTAAAAACGATTTTAGTTCATCTGAGGGAGCATAATAAAGATAGTTGCTTGTATCTGTAGGTGAAAAAGATAGTGAATTAAAGTTTTCGGGTGTAACCGGAACGTTAACAATTGTGAATGCAACGACAGTACTGTCTGTAGGGGTAGTCGTTCTACTTTTGTGATATAAATTTATTTCTTTTGCCTGCTTTATATTATTAGCATATGAAGCAACTGCTTGCCAAAAAGCAGGTTCGTATATACTGCCGTAATTAAATAGGCCTATTGCCTCTACGGAGGGTTTTGAGAGATATTTAGTGACGTTTTTTTCGATATAGGTAATAAGGGTGGAATCGGGATGGGCAAAAGTGTGGGTGAGAGGAAAATCGATACCCAAGTTACCATACACTTCGAATTCCAAACTGTCGATTTGACTCCACACCTGAGGTGCTGGTGGAGTATCTATTTCCAAGGTCGTGATGCCAAGTTGGTGAAATTGTTGCAACTGTACATTCGCTGAGTCAGGATTATTGGGGGTATTCCAAATTACCCCCAGTTTGGTCTGACCGTAAAGTTCAGTTTGTGAGACTCCGAGTAATAAAAGCGAAACGAAGAAATAACGTAAGCAAGCGTTTTTCAATGTACAGGGAAAAGAGATTTATTTGGGATCAACGGTCTTTTCAATAGGCAGTTTAGTAGTTTCTTTAAAACTACTGAGAACAACATTTGATCGGCTTTTACTAACTCCATCCCAGGATTGAATTTTCGAGAGCAACTGTTCGAACGATGAGGTGTTTTCAGTTCGAATTTTTAAAATGTGTGATCCGTCTCCGGTTATAGAGTGACATTCCAGAATTTCCGGTTCTGCCACTGCATTTTCAATAAAAATAGGATAATTATCTGAGCCGTCTACTTCCACAAACACAAAAGCAGTGATATCAAATTTAAATTTCTTGGAATCAAGAAGTGCTGTGTAGCCTTTAATTAGTTCCTTTTCTTCCAGCTTACGCATTCTCTCTGACACAGAGGGAACGGACAGGTGAACAATTTCTGCCAGTTTATTGCGCTGTGACCGCCCATCTTTTTGGAGATGGTTTAATATTTTAATATCAATTTCATCTAATCCTTGAGCCATAATATCTTACTTGTCCTTAATTTTCTATTTTTTTATGAAAATAGCCTAAATAAATTAGGATATCAAGCTTTTAGAGTGGGGTTGCTGAAGAGTTTTTGATGATTTTAGGAAAAAGGTTTTACAAATATTTTGGGTTCAAACCTTTCGTTAAACTCTCTTATCTTAAGCCAAACTGCCAACGAAATTTTTAAAGAATTCACTCGATGTTAGACGTCACGTATATCCGAAATAATCCTGATTTAGTTAAGCAAGCTATGAAAAATAAGGGGGAGGAAAATCCCCAGATTGTTGATGAAGTCATAAGTATTGATGAGCAGTGGCGTTCACTGGTGGAAGAAACGGATAAACTGCGCAACGAAAGCAACACAAAAGCCAAGAAAATTGGTGAGTTAATGGGACAGGGCAAAAAAGAGGAAGCTCAAGAAATTATTTCTTATACCACCGAGCTTAAGGAACAGATTCAGGAAAAAGAAGATAAGCTGCGCTCATTAAAAAGAGCCCGTGAAGATCTGTTGCTCAAAATACCTAATGTTCCGCATGAATCTGTACCCGTTGGACAAACCGAAAATGATAATGAGGTGTTTAAGACGTGGGGAGATCCTGATAAAGAAGACTGGCTCAAGCCCCATTGGGAACTGGTCGAGGAGCAGGGTTGGATTGATTTTGATCGTGGTGCCAAAGTAACGGGAGCGGGCTTTCCTTTTTATGTAGGTCCGTTAGCACGGTTGCAGCGTGCGCTGATTAACTATTTTTTGAATAGAGCTGCTGAGGCTGGTTACACCGAGTTGCAGGTCCCTTATTTTGTAAATGAAGATTCGGCACGGGGTACCGGACAAATTCCCGACAAAGAAGATATGATGTATGAAATTCCCCGGGATGAGTTTTTTGCAATTCCCACGGCCGAGGTTCCGGTAACAAATTTTCACCGTGATGAGATTTTAGAGGATGAAGATCTTCCGCTTTATTATACCTCCTATACACCTTGCTGGAGACGTGAGGCAGGATCATACGGAAAAGACGTACGGGGCTTAAACAGGCTGCACCAGTTTGACAAGGTTGAACTGGTTAAGATTGTTCATCCTGAAACGGCCTATGACGAGCTGGAAAGCCTGCGAAAGCACGCTGAATCATTGCTGGAAGAGCTGGATATCCCGTATCGCACCTTGTTAATGTGTACCGGAGATATGGGCTTTACACAATCTAAAAAGTATGATCTTGAAGTATGGAGTCCGGGCCAGCAGCAATGGTTGGAGGTAAGTTCTTGCTCTAATTTCGGGAGCTTCCAGGCAAGACGAATGATGATTCGTCGGCGTAAAGAAAATGGAGATACCGAAATTGTGCATACGCTCAACGGATCGGGACTGGCATTGCCCCGAGTTGTGGCAGCTATTTTGGAGATCTATCAACAGGAAGATGGTAGCATTAAAATTCCTGATGTCTTACAGCCGTTTATGGGTACAGATGTTATCACATCAGAAATATAAAATGTTTAATAAGACGGTGATATATGGAACACGAGATTTGGGGAAATAGATCGCTTGCAGAAAACCAAGTGGAATATTTTACTATTGGAGATCTCCATCTGTGGATGAAATATAGGAATGAAGAGGTTTGGATTGCCCATGGGTATAAAGATGAGCTAAAACGTAAAGCTATGTCCGATCAGCCTCCTAAAAATGTGGAATGGTCGCGTTGGGCACATAAAAATAGTTCTCCTGAAGTTAATGTTTCGCCGGTTTATCCCGATCTACCACTTGTTGTTCATTCGGAATATAGTTTAAAAGTGAGTTCTGAAACCCGGATACAAATATTTACGCGTATACCTATTTGGGTTCGTATATCGTTGGCTAACAATAATTATCAATTGATCGAATTGCCTACTGCTAAGCTCTCACGTACCTGGTTTGGTACGTTTACTGAAGGAGAGCTTTGTTATCATGCTATGACTAAAGCACGCAGAGATTTATCTCATGTAGATAAAAAACCACATTTGGTGAGTTGTCCGATAAAAATTGTCAACAAATCTGATGAAGAGCTTACCTTTTCCAATTTTTGCTTCCGGGTTGAACGGTTGAGTATGTATTTACATGATAATGAGCTTTGGGCGGATGAAACCCAGATTATTTTTCAAGGAGAAGATTTGCACAGCGAGGTAATCATGACAGGTAAACTTCTCGATGGGATGACGAAGAAGCAGCTGCTCACCAAGCCGCGCAAAGAGGTGCAAAAGAGTTTAGCTACTCGAACATTTAAGCGCTTTTTTAAAGACACTCCCCTGATTGATCGTTAAATCATTTATACCAATGGAACTATTTAATATTTACAATTATTTGCCGGAAGAAACAGTGCACCAGATTATAAGGGTGCTGCTTATTATTGTGATAAGTATTCCCGTTTTGTTACTACTGAGGGGATGGGCTCGTCGATTCTTCACCAAAAAATATGCACCTCACTATGGTATGCTGGCTGGGAAGGTGGTTTTTTATTCAGGTATCATTTTGATGATCATTACCGTAATGGGACAGCTGGGCATCAGTCTGGCTCCGCTGCTTGCCGGTGCGGGAATTGTGGGGGTGGCTCTTGGTTTTGCCTCGCAGACGAGCGTTTCAAATATTATAAGTGGCTTGTTCTTAATTGCAGAACAACCGTTCAAGGTAGATGATATTATTAACGTGGGTGGCACTATAGGTATTGTGATGTCTATTGATGTGTTATCAGTAAAGCTTCGCACTTTTGACAATATGTTTGTGCGTATCCCTAATGAGACCATCATTAAGACAGAGGTTATTAATTTGACTCGGTTCCCGATTCGTCGATTTAATGCAAAGGTATCAGTAGCTTATAAGGAGGATATAGAAAAAGTGCGTGAGATCTTGCTGGATGTAGCCGAAAAGAATAAGCATTCACTTAGCGAGCCAGAACCGCAGATTATTTTTGAGGCATTTGGTACTTCTTCTATCGATCTGGATTTTAGAATATGGGCTCCTGTTGATGAGTGGATATTTTTAAAAAATTCTATACAGGAAGAGATAAAAAAACGGTTTGATGAAGAAGGAATCGAAATTCCGTTTCCGCACGTCTCTTTTTATACGGGCTCAGAATCCAAGCCTCTGCCTATTGAGCTCGTCAAAAATAGTGAAACACTGAATCAGGATAACGATCAGTGATAGGTTGATCTATTTTGGAGGGAAGTTTGGATTACTTTGTATAAAAAGTAGATTCCCAGTATTGCTAATATTATTACGAGTATGCTGCCCCAAAAAATATAAGTCAGATAGGGGATTAAGAATAAAGTAAAAAGTGTTGCCAAAAAGCGGAATGGGTTGGAGTAGAAGCTATAAGCGTTGATGCCCATTGTAAGCAGACGAAGGAATCGGTTAAACATATGGCTTTGCTTTATTGGAGTGTTGTTTCCCATTGTACGAATGAGAAGCCCATTTGATTCATTTAATTCATGGACTGACCTTGGAGAGTTGAAATTTGGCTGGCTAATGGTATTTTGACTATTAGTAATCACAGCAAAATGGAATGGGGGATTTATGTGGGATGTAAAGCTTTCAGTTTTATTATTAGCTACTATAGTGATATTGGCTTCTTGTGCACCGGTGTATGTACCTAATGCCCGCCAAACTAACCTGATGGAGGAGCAAGGGGAGTTACACGGTGCCGCGCATGCCGGTACAAATGGCGGTGATATTCAATTAGCTTATTCGATGTTTGATCATGTCGGTATCTTTGGATCTGCATCGTTTAAAACTGATGAATTAACCAATGACACTGAAGAGGATTATCATGAGCATCGATATGGAGAATTGGGCGCAATATATTTTCACCCTATCGGGGAAATCGGGCGCTTTGAAGCACTTGGCGGTATAGGGTTGGGAAAAGCAGAAGCGGTTGATCAATATGATGTTTTTGGTCCTAATGAGGTACGAGCGGAAGGCAGTTATAACAAAGTGTTTGGTCAAACAAATATTGGTTTGGAAACTTCAGTCGTTGAAACAGGATTGCTGTTACGTTTATCTCAGGTGACCTTTTCAGAGTTTGAAACCTCCGGTATGAGTTTAGGAGAAACGGAGTCCGGAACATTTTTTGAGCCGGCTGTATTTGCCAGATTAGGTTGGAAAAATGTTAAAGTTGAATCGCAGTTGGGAGTTGCAAGATTGCTGCAGGATGAGGTTGCTTTTGATTACGAGCCACTATTCTTTTCCATTGGATTACATTTTCAAATAGATTCCTGAAATTTTCCTGGCTATTATGACAAATTTGTGGATTGGAACAAGCGGTTGGTCTTATAAAAACTGGCATGACTTTTATCCGGAGGATGTTTCGCAAAAAGATTACCTTGAGTATTATACGCAGCAGTTTAACTCTGTAGAGGTTAATGCAACCTATTATAATATCCCTACAGAAAACGCAGTTGACAATTGGAAAGAAACAGCTAAGAATAATTTCCGTTTTTCTGTAAAAGGTCATCGCCGTATTACACATTACAATAAGATGAAAGATATTGATGAGCCTCTAAATCAATATTTAAGTCGCGTCCGTCGGTTGGGAGAATCCCTTAAAACTGTTTTTTGGCAATTTCCACCCAGTTTTAAGAAGAATACTGAACGCCTTGATAAATTCGTGCAGAAGCTTCCTAAAGATCAGAAGTTCGCTTTTGAGTTTAGACATACTTCATGGTTAGATGAGGAAGTATACGATATGCTTGCAGATAAAAATGCAGCGATTGTGTGGCAGAGTTCAGGTGAATTCCCGAACGATTGTATACCTACAGCAGACGTTATTTATATCAGATTTCACGGACTTACGGGGTATCGATACAATTACAAAAAGTCGGATTTAGAGCCTTGGGCCAAGATTGTACAAAAGCAGCTCGACAAAGGAAGGACAGCGCAGATTTATTTTAACAATCCGGGTGGCAATGCCATAGAAAGTGCTCGCATGCTGCGTGAAATGCTGAGTTAATACAGTGAGTGTTATCAAAGAGAGGTTATGATGCTACTGCGAACATTTCCTGTTCTTTAAAGTTCATGAGTAAATCTATGATGGGATCCATTTCAGATTCTTTCATAATTTCGGCACGCAGTTGACGGCTGTTACGGATTCCTTTCAGATATTGGCCGTAATGCTTTTTCATAATTATAACACCGTACCGCTCACCATGATGATCAACTGATCGCCTCAGCTGTTCCGCGCAGAGGTCTATTCGATCCTCGATTGTAGGTTCGGGAAGTAATTCACCGGTCTCAATATAGTGGCGCGTACGCTCAAAAATCCAGGGATTACCGATAGCACCGCGGCCAATCATTACCCCGTCAACACCGGTTTCGTCAAACATACGCTTGGCGTCTTCGGGTGAAGTAACATCACCATTGCCGATAATGGGAATTTCAAGACCGGGTGTTTCTTTCACATACTCCAGATAATCCCAGCGGGCGTCGCCTTTATATTTTTGACTGCGAGTTCGGGCGTGTATGGCAAGAGCTTTGATGCCAACAGATTGCAGGCGCAGAGCAACTTCGCGGATTTTAATGGTTTGATCATCCCAGCCAAGACGGGTCTTGGCGGTTACAGGAACATCACCAACTGCATCAACAACACTGGCAGCCATGCGCTGCATCATGTCGAGATCGCGCAGGCATCCGGCGCCGGCGCCCTTTTTTGCAATCTTATAAACAGGACATCCAAAATTGATGTCAATGATATCGGGATTTTCTTTTTCGGCTGTTTGGGCAGCATCTTCCATCGCTTCTTCCCGTCCGCCAAAAATTTGTACGCCAAATGGACGTTGTTCTTCAGTGAAATCCATTTTGTGTAGTGCTTGATCGTTGTCTCGGACAATGGCTTCTGAACTGATAAATTCGGTATATACGACAGAAGCCCCCTTGCGGCGGCAGATAGTACGGAATGGAGAATCCGTCACATCTTCCATCGGAGCAAGTAAAATGGGTTTATTACCGAGATCTATATCACCTATTTTCATACAATTGCTTATTTATTTCTTCTAATGAGTAATAAAGATATTGATTTTTTTGCTGAACATCGATAGCGGTAATTCAGAGTTTCATCAACGATATTGTTTTATTGTTGACTAGTCATTTCCTGTTGAATCACTTATATTAAATACCTTTTAAAACGAAATAATTTTAGTTAAACCCGGGAGCTACGCTATGGCTTTAGCAAAGAAAAGTATTGAAGAATTACTTGGTGATGAAGCGGAAGATCTGCTGACACACGAATGTGAAACGATTCCAAAAGATAAATTGCATTTACCCAGCCCAACATATGTCGATGATATGCTGGGAGGATCTGATCGAAATCCGCGTGTATTGCGAAGTTTGCAAACACTGTTGGATAATGGTCGATTGGGGGGTACAGGATACTTGTCCATTTTACCTGTAGATCAGGGTGTTGAGCACTCGGGCGGAGCGTCTTTTGCACCTAATCCCGATTATTTTGATCCGGAAAAAATTGTTCAACTTGCTATTGAAGGCGGATGCAATGGTGTGGCATCGACTTTTGGAGTGTTGGGATCTGTGGCACGCAAATATGCTCATAAGATTCCCTTTATTGTTAAGATTAATCACAACGAGTTGATGACCTATCCCAATGAGTATAATCAGATTATGTTTGGGTCGGTAGAACGTGCTTTTGATATGGGTGCTGTTGCTGTTGGAGCAACTATTTACTTCGGATCTCAAGAATCAAGCCGACAAATTCAGGAAGTGGCGAAAGCATTTGAGCGGGCGCATGAACTGGGAATGGCTACTATTCTCTGGTGTTATACTCGTAATTCTGCATTTAAAGTAGATGGGGAAGATTACCATGCTGCTGCGGATCTTACCGGCCAGGCAAATCACTTGGGAGTTACCATTCAGGCTGATATCATCAAGCAGAAACAGCCAACCACTAATGGAGGATACAAGGCGCTTAATATGGGCGATTCTTCGTATGGAAAGTTGGATGAGGATATTTATGAGGAGCTCTCCAGTGACCACCCCATCGACTTGACACGTTACCAAGTAGCTAATGATTATATGGGGCGTGCGGGATTGATTAACTCGGGTGGTTCTTCCGGCAAAAATGATTTTGCTCAGGCTGTACGTACTGCTGTGATTAATAAACGTGCCGGTGGCATGGGCTTAATCAGTGGACGTAAGGCATTTCAGCGTCCTATGGAAGAGGGCATTCAACTGCTGAACTTTATCCAGGATGTTTACCTTGATGACGATATTACGGTAGCATAACAAGTACCCTAACTTTTTAGGCCTTATGGAGTTTTCCATAAGGCCTTTTTTATGAAGTAAAACCGTTTTATTCGTTTTGTGGTGTATCTCATGTATTTTTCATTGATTTATACCAAACCCCTACGTTAAATAGATACTATTTAATTACTGTAGACCTACTTTTTTTGTCAAAGAAAGAAGAACAAATACAAGAGGATCCAAAGAGATATTTTTCCAAAAAATATCTCTTTATTTCTATTGGATTAAGTGTAGCCACTATGGCATTTGTCATTTGGCTAACATACACACCCGGCGTATTAACGCATCTTAAGGCGAAGCGACTTCCGGGTATTTTTATTGCGATTGTAGTTTCCTTTATGCGATTGGGTTTTTCTGCTGCGAAAATCAGGTATCTATCAGAGAAAGCATTGGATTGGATGGCATCTTTCAGGGTAATGCTGAGCTGGGATTTTACATCCTCAATTACCCCATCAGTAGTAGGTGGGGCTCCCATGGCTACTTATGCATTGACCAAAGAGGGATTTAATTTTGGGCAATCTACGGCTATTATGCTTTATAGCCTGCTTCTTGATCAGCTTTGGTTTGCAATGGCTGTACCTATTTTGCTGATCTCAGGCATTTTCTTTGAGGTGGTGCCTAACAATACGGGATTTATCGGCCATGCTTCTATGATGCTACTTTACGCCGGCTTGTTAAGTTATGCCGGCCTGATGGCTTATGGAGTATTGAAAAATCCCAATGCGATACGCAAAGTTGTACATTGGTTATTCAAGCTCCCCTTTTTGCGGCGTTGGAGGGATACTGTTGCCGGTGAAGTTGATAATTTGGTCGAGTATGCCCACGAGCTTCGGAAGAAACCCAAAAGCTTTCTGTTTAAAGCATTTTTTCTTTCTACAATGTCGTGGTTGTGTAGAATTGCCTTGCCGACTATTGTAGTACTGAGCTTACTCCCTGCGGATGTTATCTTGTCAGTTTTGCGCAGTCTGGCCATGAATTTAGCCTTCCTGATTATGCCTACTCCAGGCGGTAGTGGTGGGGTAGAGGGGTTGTTCGCAATATTTCAGGGACCGCTCATGGATCGTAAAGCCTTTATTGGATTAGCCGTTTTTGCCTGGCGCGTGATCAGTTATTATATCAGTATTGGATTAGGGATGATGGCCACGACCTGGTATATCAACCGTTCGATGGTAGATACCTTGAGTGACGAGGCTGCCAAAGAAAAGATTGAGAGCGATTTACCATCCTAAAATAACGAGTAATTATGCCTAAAGATCGGATACAATATGTTTGTGGAGATTGTGGACACACTTCTACCAAATGGTTGGGGAACTGTCCCAATTGCGGCGCGTGGCATACGTTTAAGGAATTCAAGGTAGAACGAAAGACAAAATCCGAGAAGGAACATAAAGGTAAGGTTGATGGGATTGAGGATTCCCAGCCGCCGCAAAAGCTCGACGAAATTGATATAGATTCTCAAGAACGATTTTTGAGTAATATCCAAGAATTTGATCGGGTGCTCGGCGGAGGATTTGTCTCCGGTTCGTTTGTATTGATTGGCGGTGATCCGGGAATCGGCAAGAGTACCCTTACTTTGCAGATTGGGAAGGCTCGTCCGGATCTGGAAATACTTTACTGTGCGGGAGAAGAATCTGCAGGACAAATTAAACAGCGCGCAAAACGTTTGGGAGTAAGTTCAGATAACTTCTACATTTATACAGAAACGGATATCAATAAGGTACTTAAAGAAGCACAGAAGCTTGACCCCGACCTGTTAGTCGTTGATTCTATTCAGACGGTATACCGTACAGAGTTAACGAGTATGGCAGGCAGCATTCAGCAGGTTAAGGAGTGCGCGGCGCTGTTGCAGCAGCTGGCTAAAAAGCAGGATATAACCACCTTAGTCATTGGACACGTAACGAAGGAGGGGACAATTGCGGGACCGCGCGTGCTGGAACATATGGTAGATACCGTGTTACAATTTGAAGGCGACAGTAATTACAATTATCGAATGCTACGCAGCATAAAAAACCGATTTGGTCCGGCACAAGAAGTCGGGGTTTTTGAAATGAAAGAATCGGGACTGGAAGATGTGTTAAATCCCTCTCAGCTGTTTCTTTCTGAGTATAACAATAAGGTGAGTGGTAATGCTGTAATTTGCTCGATCGAGGGTTCACGCCCGCTCTTAGTTGAGGTGCAGGCATTGGTAACGCCCAGCAACTATGGAACACCACAGCGCACGGCTACAGGCTTTGACCATCGACGCCTATCGTTGTTATTGGCAGTGTTAGAAAAACGTGGGGGCTACCAGTTTTCTGGTCAGGATGTATACCTAAATATAGCGGGGGGGTTAAAAGTGAATGATCCGGCTGCTGATTTAGGGGTAACGTTGGCATTAGTATCCAGCTTTTTGGATAAGCCGATTTCTAATAAAGTTGCATTTTTAGGTGAGGTGGGACTGGGAGGAGAAGTTCGTACGGTGAATAAAATTGATCACCGCCTTACCGAAATTAATAAACTGGGATTTGGCCATGCCATCATTCCCAAATCCAATACTGTACAGGATAGTAGTGATCTCAAAACCAGCGGGGTTGCCAATATTTCATCAGCGATAAAAAAAGCCCTTTAGCATTAAACTAAAGAGCTTTTTTAGATCAAGTAATATTTTAGTACTGGTTTCGCTCTCGTCTGCGTTGTTCACGAATGCTTTTCTTCAATGCCTCACGACGTTCTTTAGAAGGCTTGGTATACTGCTGATTCTCTTTGTATTCGTTGAGAATTCGTGAACGTGCAACCAGTTTTTTGAACCGGTTAACGGCTCTGTCAATGCTTTCGTTATCTTTTACTTTAACTCCAACCATATAGTGTAAATTGTTTTACTTTCAATTCTCGGACGCGAAATATAAGGATTCTTTTGTAAATGTACATATTTATAACAAAGAAAAATTGTGTATCATTTCTAATAAAGTTGGATGTTAATTCCTATTCCAAACTCCCAGCCAGAGCCGTACCATCTGAAATCATTTGAAACGTTGATGCGCTTGGGTTCACCATTCGGATATCGGTCTACTATTTCCGTGACGGTACCAAAATTGCCATTAGATAGTCTATATCCTGTAGTAGCACGGAGTGATACCAGCGGTGTAAATTGCCATTCAAGTTCAAGATAAGGTTTAATAGAATCCGGAAATTGGTCTTCAATTTTTCCGCCGACCACCTCATATTCCCGTTTGTAGTCATTGACTGCAAAACGATTTAAGCCGATTCCCCCTTTAAGGCGGTAGTGATCATTGTTTATGAAGGCGCGAAAAATATTGAATCCATATAAAAAGTCTACGGATGAGTGAAATCCCCTAAAAAGTATAAAGTCAATACCAATTGGATATCGATCATACTCGTAAATCGACAAACTAATACCTTGGGATTGAGTGTAACCTTGGTTGACACTATTGAGCTGAAAATTATGGTGGCCATTGAGATGAATTCCGAAACTGGCATTGGGTATCATATCATCTTCAACGACTTGTGCCTGCAGGCAGTTGAAACCTATCAAAAAAATAAAAGAGAAGATGAATAGCCGCATTGGTACTAAAGATTAAAGATCATATTAAAAGTGAGTGTACCCCCTGACTGTTCGTACTTGAAGTTATAACGAAGCTGATATTGTGGTTTAATAGTAATGGAAAAAGAAGTCCCGAGGCTAAATTTGGTATCTAATCCCAACTGTGGACCGGCAACAAAACCGTCAAATCCCTGGCGTAAGTTTCCGGACGAGGCCGGTGGTTGATAATTGCCGAGGCCTGCTAAAACACCCATATTGGGCATGAACGTTATATCATCAGAAATGCGAAGTAATTTATATAGAGATGATACGCTAAGTATTGATGTTAAGGCAGGATCAGTTAATCCCTGATGGTTTTCAAGATTTAAATTGAAGCTATGATAAAAAGATAGTTCATTTCGGAGCAGCAAGCTTTTAGTCCAGCGATTGGTTTGTCCGGCTGTTACGCCGAGGTTTAGGATTGATAATGTTGGATTATTTATGCTGCGATATTTCAGCTCAGAAAATAGAAATTCGGCGTGTAGACTNNCCTACAGCAGGGCCAATAAGCTGTGTGTCTTCAAACATACCGCCTTGCAGATAAAGAGATTCTATAACGGGCGTAAAAAATCCCGGCTTATCTTCATAGGTGGTTTGAGCTTGGATATTCGTTGTAGTTAATAAAAGGATAAAAAATAGGAGGGGTATGATAGTAGCTTTTACAAATCTCATATTGATGATGTTCTAGGCTGGGGAAAGTAATCCCAGTTGCANNATTGTCGGGTTTTTAATAAACTCTTGGGGGATTTGATCTTGGTTTACACCTAAACCGAAAAGTGCATAGTCATATTTGGCAGGATCTTTGGGATCCAACAAGCGAAGTGCTTCGGTGAGTTCTTGTACGGCCCACCAGTCGTTGTATGTTCGGGAAAGAAGACCGAGTGCCCGAGCTTGGCGAGCTACGTGGACGTCGAGAGGGATCATTAATTCTGATTGAGGCATAAAGTCCATCACTCCCAAGTCAACGGGGCTGTTATTACGGAGTGCCCACCGCAGAAATAAATAAAGTCGCTTGCAGGAGCTTTTTTTGTCGGCATTGGATACGTGCTTGCGGGTACGCTGTGGCGCTTCGGGATGCTGGGCAAAGAACTGCTCGTGAAAAACGGACATCAGCGGGCGCTGGTTTTCAGTTGCTTTTTGATGGCAGTCAGCCCAAAAACGCTCAAAAGAATCGTATTTTAATAAAATGGATTGCAATATTTTTACCAGCCACTTCATGTCAACAGGCTTGAAGGTTCGATGTTTAAACCCCTCAAAACGTTGAGCATCACATTTAGAAAAGTTGGTGATAAAGTCAGCGGGACGATTATCCATGCGGTCCAGAAAATCACGGACTTTTCGAATAACCACATCACGACGCCCCCACGCCATTGTTGCTGCAAAAAATCCTGCCAGAAGTTGATCTTCTTTCTGATTAAAGGCGTGCATAAATAATACGGGGTCATCATCGATATACTCGGGCTGTTCGATTTTTTCTACCCATGTATCCAGAAAGGATTGTAGCTCTTTGATTTCTTTTGAAGATCGTTTTGTAAGCTCGGGCGGCATTTATAGGATTATGTTTATCTGATAAATATAATGTTATGCTGAATCCCGATGTGCCGGGACCAGCTTTGGTTCAGCATCAAGAAGTAAGAGATGAAAGATCTTAAAACGAGTTTAAGATGACATGAGTCTAAATTTCCAGCTGTTGCTGTCCTTTATTAAGATTCATCAGCTTTTCGGTAAGCTTGCGATTTGCTTTAGGAAAAGGATAATCGTGGAGTTCATTAATTGCAATCCAACGGATTTCCTGGCTCGATTTAGGTTTGGGAATTCCATCCGCTAACTCACATAAATAGGCATGCAGCGTAATTTTAAAATGGGAATAGGCATGATCGAGCTTCATAAACGGTTTCGTAATAGAGATATCAATATCTAACTCTTCTTTAAGCTCCCGTCTTACAGTATCTTTCATATCCTCATCCTCTTCCTGTTTTCCGCCGGGGAATTCCCACATGCCCCCCAGCATAGCATCCTCAGGTCGCAGTGCAATGAGAACTTCTTCATCGTCATTCATCACAATACCTACACCAATATGATGATGAGGACGTTTTTTTGCCGATGATTTGTAAGGGATTTCGTCAGTTTTAGCTGTTTTATAGGCTACGCAATTGGCTTGGATTGGGCACTGTTCACATTTAGGGTTTGATGGAGTACAAATGGTTGCACCCAATTCCATAACAGCTTGATTAAAATCACCGGGTCGTTTATCAGAGATGAGCTCATCTGCCGCATCTTGAATAGTATTTTTTGTAGATGAACTGCGAACATCCTCTTCAATTCCCAAGTAGCGGCTGAGCACGCGAGTAACATTTCCATCCACAACGGCGTGTTTTTTCTGAAAAGCAATACTTAGCACAGCCGAAGCAGTATAAGGTCCTACACCTTTGAGTTCAGTAATATCATCCCAATTATCCGGTACGTTGCCGTCAAATTCATTGACAACAAGCTTTGCTGCGGCATGAAGGTGTCGCGCCCTGCTGTAATAACCGAGTCCCTCCCAGACTTTGAGTACTTCTTGTTGGTCGGCTTTAGCCAGGTCGTAAACTGTAGGAAAGTGCTCTATAAATCGTTTAAAGTAGGGCGTGGCCTGATCGACGCGGGTCTGTTGGAGCATAATTTCAGAAACCCATATTTTGTAAGGATTCCCACAATCGCGCCAGGGCATCTTACGCTTGTTTTGATCATACCAATCCAACAAAAGGTTTTGAAATCTACCCTTATTCAATGTTTTTACTTCCTAAAAGTTAAAGTGATCTGCGTTAATTTTCGGTTTGCTCGTTTCGGGGATTTTCAACGACATTGATAGTGATGTCAATCGATTTTGCCGCTCCATATTGATCGGTTGCAATTACCCGGAATTCATTTTCACCTATTTGACGCGGGGTTGGAGTCCATGTAAACGCTCCTGTTTTTTCATCAATAGAAGCTCCCTCAGGTAAATCTACGCCGAGGTACCGAATCAGTTCTTTGTCACTCCCGTCAGGATCGGTTGCTTTGATAGGTAGAGAAAACTCCTCGTTTATAGGGATACTTATCGTTCGTATCGGCGCAAATCTCGGAGGTGAGTTGAATGAGGTTATTTCAATATCTACTATGGCACTGTCCATTTTTCCGCTGTTAGTTGATGCAATGATTTTAACGCGATGATTGCCAACATCATCAGCCGTGGGCTGCCAGTAAAAACTCTGTCCCCGTATTTCGGCATGAGATATATTGTTAGATTGATATGAAATCTGAACGGCATTAGCAGGAATATCCTGTTCAAACCTGATGGGAAATAAAAGTGGCTTGGTATGGGGAACTACCTGGTTTGAAATGCTTTTCAATGTAAGTTCGCCGGAATATATTTCACTTGATTCCTTACTTACATCATCGTCAGAGCCTCGAGGCACAGATGTTATTATACGGCTAAGCTTGTTGTATTCAGAAATCCACAGATCATCATTTGTTACAGTAAAATAGTTTCCGGCATCTTTGTCTTCTTTCCATAATTCAGGGCTTCTGTTCTGATAGGAAGTCCAAACTCTGTTAGAGTTCCCTTGAATGATGAGCCAGTTTTTCCAAGACGCTATTTTAACTACAGATTCGTTGATGCTACCAAGTTTAGATGTATTTCCTGAGCTGTCAAGTTCGTATATATTGCCCCGTTCATCTGAACTATAGACGGTGTTATCAATTAAAAATATTTTACTAATACTTTCAGAGAGTTTCAGTTCTTTGGTCAGTATCAGTTGTTCATCCTCATAATTAAAATGATAGAGCTTCCGGCTGGATGAAAGGGCGAAAAGCTGATCATTTGAGGCCTCAAGGTCAACAATATTTTCGCGACTTAAGCGAGAACGTTCAATATAATCCATGGTAGAGTCTACTGCAGCAGGTGTACGCAGTGAAAGTTTTCCCAGCCCTTTCTCCCCAAGTGCCACATAAAGATTGTTGTCAATCCGTTCAGCATCGCGCGGATTGGCAGGTAAAAGGGTAGAGGAGTAGACCCCCAAGACCGAAGTGGGTTCCAGAACTGTTAGGCGCCGGCTATCGCCCCACAGATAAGCGAAGCGAATATCAGCCGTCATAGTATGGCCCCGTTGTTCCATGCCGGTAGATGAATATAGCCACTGCAGAGTGTCTTGCTGTGTGCGAAATACGGCCATTCCTTCACTGTCAGACAAAACATAAACATGAGCGGCTGAACTGCCTACTGTTATTGTTGAAGGGATTTCTAATACATAAGAGAAATCTTTTTGTAGGGTCGGTTGCGCATGCACAATTGTGGTAATGCCAAACAATAAGCCGACAAAAAAAGTGAATAGTTTGTTCTTCATAGAATTATAGCCAATGATGTTTTTGATACCAATGGATCGTGCGCGAAATTCCTTCGCCCAGTGAATATTGCGGGGTATAGCCAAGCTCACGGTGTGCTTTTTCATGAGAGCACGTCCATTCTAATATTAATTCCTTTGCTTTTTCCTTGTTAAGAACGGGATAAACTCCAAAAAATGATGCAGCTTTTTCAACAGTGCCTGCAATGGTTTTTACAAGTTTGGGTTTTACGTAAATGGGTAACGTTTTTTTACCTAATACTTTAGAAGTAGTTCCACGAATCTGATTCCAAGTGTAGATTTCCGGTCCGGATATGAAATACGTGTGAACCCCTTTAGCGGTTTGATCTACCGCTTTAAAAATCCCATTAATCACATCCCCAACATATATCATTGATATTTTAGGATGTTTTCCATCGCCGATAATTGGACATATGCGTTTGTTAACCATTTTGAAGAAACTGTAAATTTGGTCTTCGCGCGGGCCATAAACAGCGGGTGGACGCAAAATGGTGATAGAGGTAGTATCATTTGATACCTTGTGGATTACTTCCTCCATTTCTTTCTTGGATTGCCCATAATTACTGATGGGATTCATCGATCTTTCTTCGGTTACGGGGCCGTCTTCGCTGGGGCCGGCTGCAGCCAGGGATGAGAGCACAATAACTTTGGGAACGCCTTCTTTTTGAGCGATGCGAAGAAGATTTTCGGTTGCATCTACATTGGCATGCCTAAGCTCATCATATGTGGGGGCTTTTACGCGCCCGGCAATATGAAAGATCACATCTACATCTTTGACGGCCTTTTTGAGCACAGGGAGGTCATCAAGGTCGCCGTGCACACGAGTAAAATCCTTATCCTTTAGCCACTTCTCATTATTACGAATAAGGCATCGTACCTCAGAGTAGTCGTCAGAATCAATTAACGAATCGGCAAGATGACTTCCAATAAAACCTGTGCCGCCGGTTACGAAGGCTTTCATCAAATTTTGTATATTTGGGGCCTAAATTAAACTGTGATCGTCAAAACATCTCAAGTTTAAAACAGTTATTAAGATACAAATATCAAAGATGTATTGGAAAATTTATGAAAGAACTTAGAGTTGCCATCTTTACTGGGAATTATAACCATATTCAGGATGGTGTTTCGTTGACTCTGAATAGGCTGGTTGGGTTTTTGGAAGAAAAAGGAATTCCGGTAATTGTATTTGGCCCCACAGTTGACGAGCCGGCTATTGACCATGAAGGAGAATTTGTGTCTGTCCCATCTGTTCCGGTTCCGGGACGATCTGAATATCGTATTACCGTTGGATTTCCCGAAAAAGCTCAGCGGAGACTTCGAGAATTCGAACCTACACTTATTCATTTGGCCACCCCCGATGTCTTGGGATTTCGTGCCATGCGGTGGGCACAGGCTAATAATATTCAGCTTGTAGCCTCCTATCATACTCATTTCACCAGTTATCTGAAGTATTACAATCTGGATATGCTGGAAGTACTGGGCTGGAAATATATCGGTTGGTTTTACAGTCAGTGCAAACATATCTATGTGCCTTCGCCTTCTATGGCTAATGAACTTAATGAAGAAGGTATCGACGATGGTATTCGAATTTGGGCACGCGGCGTAAATACTGATCAGTTTAATCCTGACTTTCGGGATATGGAATGGCGTAGGTCGGTTGGATTTGATGATTCTGATAAGGTTGTAACGTTTGTTTCTCGATTGGTTTGGGAAAAGAATCTCCAGACTTTTGTTGATACGGTAAAGCGCCTGCAGCAAGATTATTCCAATATTAGGGCGATGATCGTGGGGGATGGACCGGCAAAAAAAGAGCTCGAGCATATGTTGCCGGAAGCTCATTTTACCGGATTTATTACCGGAGATGAATTGAGTCGCGCTTATGCCAGCAGTGATATATTTCTGTTTCCATCAGAAACGGAAACCTTTGGAAATGTAACGCTTGAGGCGATGTCGAGTGGGTTGCCCTGTGTTGTGGCCGATGCGACGGGAAGTCGCTCGTTGGTTGAATCGGGTGTTAATGGATTTTTAGCTGCTCCCCGTGATACCCAGGGATTTGCACAACGTGTGTCGGATCTTATAACAGATGAAAAGCTTTGGGAGGAGATGAGTAAAGCAGCGCGCCAAAAAGCCCTGGCCTACTCTTGGGAAAATGTAAACAACAAGTTGTTAGAGGATTACCAGGAAGCACTCAACGAACCTCGTCCTGCCCTCAAATTTTAGTTTAACTATTTTTATCGTGCGAATTTTATACGTTTCTCATACCCATCCGCCAAAGGGAGAAATTCTTGAAAATGTAGGTGGCATGCAGCGGGTAAGTCAGCAGTTGATTAATGAACTCAAGCAAAAAAATAATGTAGAGGTTATTCCAGAAACGATTAATGTTTCTGAAGATGGCAAGATAGCTTTACGTACGGCTGGCTTTCTGTTTAGAAACTTGTTTGAATTGCCCCATAGGGTCCGTGAATGCAATGCAGATGTAGTGGTGTTTTCATCTATGGTGACTGCAAGTCTGGCGTATTTTATTCGCAGTAAGATTTCTGTACCTATGATTACGATTAATCACGGACGTGATGTTACTCTGCCGGTCAGCATTTACCAATGGTTTGTCCCCAAGGTTTTTGAAAGTCTTGATGGCGTGATTTCTGTTTCCCGTGCTACGCGTGAAGAATGTATTAAGCGGGGAATGGATCCCGAAAAGGGAGTGGCATTGCCGAACGGATTTGACTTCAAAAAGCTGAACAATTTTCCGCCCAAGCAAGAATCTCGTAATCGACTCCAGCAGAATTTTCGTATTCCATTGGAGAATAAATTTATGCTTCTTACGGTTGGTAGAAAAGTTAAACGTAAGGGTCATGAGTGGTTTGTACGTGAAGTTATGCCCAAACTGGACGATAACATTGTTTATGTAACGGTGGGTGATGGTCCGGAGTTTGACAATATTGAAGAGGCAGTTGATCAATCAGAATTTGAGGACCGTATTTTTTTATTAGGACGTCAACCTGATGAAGTATTGAGTCAGGCATATGCAGCAGCTGACCTTTTTGTGATGCCTAACATTCCGGTAGAAGGCGATATGGAAGGTTTTGGTATCGTTTTGCTGGAAGCGAATATGGCATATACTCCTGCAGTAGCTGCTGACCTTGAGGGCATAAAGGATGTAATTTCTTCAGGTGAAAATGGTTACCGCGTGCCAACCCGTGATGCCGATAAGTTTGCGAAAGCGATTAAAGGTATTCTTTCTAATAACTTGGAACAATTTTCAAAGCAAACGCGTAGTTATGTGCAGGAGCAATTTAGCTGGAAGCATGTAGCAGATCAGTATATTGACTTTTTTCAAACTATAATCAACAGATATACCCCCCGGTACCCGAATTAATATTATCTTATTGATAATTTGATTGATGGTTAATATGGAAGTATATTTGCAACGATAAGCACTTTTTTAAAAGCCGAAAAATGGAACGAATGGCTGATTCTAAATCAGATGTAAAATCAAACGATATTTTTGCCAAGGCTTACGATTTTACCAAAGCCGAGGAAATTAAATCCGAGGGACTTTATCCCTATTTCAAGCCCCTTCAAGCAACCGACGGTACAACGGTACAGATAGACGGTCGTGAAGTAATTATGGCCGGTTCCAATAACTACTTGGGATTGACAAATGATCCCCGTGTTATTGAAGCTGCTACCGACGTTTTGAAAGTTTATGGAACAGGATGTACCGGTTCCCGGTATTTGAATGGAACGCTTGATTTGCATATTGAGCTTGAAGAGAAATTAGCAGAGTTTATGCGCAAGGATTCCTGTGTATTGTTTAGCACAGGGTATCAAACCAATGAAGGTGCAATTCAAACTATTGCAGGTCGTAAGGATGTAATCTTTTCGGATAAAGATAATCATGCGTGTATAGTAACGGGAACCCTTGTTTCCAATGCCAAGACAATGCGTTTTCAGCACAATGATATGGAGCAGCTGGAGATGTTGATGGAAAGGGCTGACGAAAATGCCGGCAAAATTATTGTTAGTGACGGTGTATTTTCGATGTCGGGAACTATTGCAAATGTTCCGGAGCTGGTACGATTGAAGGAAAAATTTGATGCTCGTTTATATCTCGATGACGCACATGCCATTGGGGTGATTGGCGAAGGTGGACGTGGTTCGGCATCTACATTTGATTTGCTGGATGAGGTCGACTTGGTTAGTGGAACGTTTTCAAAATCATTTGCCTCACTTGGTGGATTTTTGGTTGGTGATCATGAAGTAATTGAATATATCAGACACAACTCACCCGCCCATATTTTCAGTGCGTCTATGCCTCCCGCCAACGTGGCAACAGTCCTTAAAGCCCTTGAAATTTTGAAAGACGAAACCTGGCGCTTAGAGCGATTGGATGAGATTTCTAATTATATGCGTGATTCGCTTCGCGATATGGGCTTTAATGTCTGGAGCAGTCAAACACCCATTATTCCTGTAGTAATCGGTGAGATGATGGACTGCTTTAAGTTTTGGAAAGGTCTTTTTGAAGCGGGTGTTTATGTAAATGCAGTAGTTCCTCCCGGAGTACCACGCGGTCAGTCACTGGTTCGCACCAGTTACATGGCTACGCATACTGATGAGCATTTGGATCGAATACTCGAAGCCTTCCGTAAAGTGGGTATTGAACAGGGTATTATTGATCAGAATGGCCACTCACTTCTCGAAATGGATTAAGTTGTGAAAACCACTCAGCGAATAAATGGCATTACGCTTGCAACTACGAAAAATGAGCGTAAGCAATTTATAGAATTTCCTTACCAGCATTATTCTGAAGATGAGAACTGGATTCCTCCATTGAAAATGGAGCAGAAAAAGCTCATTGATACGGAAAAAAATCCGTTTTACAACAATGCTGATATTGCCTTGTTCTTAGCAGAGCAGGATGGCAAACCCTGTGGAAGGATTGCGGCTATACAAGACCGTCGCTACAACGAACATCACAATAACAAGACTGGTTTTTTTGGATTCTTCGAGTGTATTAATGATCAGTCGGTAGCAAACCTTTTGTTTAAAGTTGCCGGCGACTGGCTAAAGCAGCGTGGACATACGGATGTTTTGGGGCCTGCAAATCCGAGTATGATGGATGAGATTGGTATTTTAATAGATGGGTTTGAATACGAACCCAGTTTTATGATGCCATACCATAAGCCTTATTACAATAACCTAATTACCTCTGCGGGACTTGAAAAGGAGATGGATTTGTATGCTTTTCGTGTCACGCAGGCCAACGTAACACTTGATCGGATTTATCGAGCCGAGGAGATTGTCCGCCGACGCTTGCCTAAACTCAAGATCCGTGAGATTGATACCAAAAATCTTGATCAAGAAGTGGAAATTGTCCGAAATATATTTAATCAGGCTTGGTCCCAAAATTGGGGGTTCATTCCGCTTTCAAAGGAAGAGTTGGAAGATTTAGCCAATGATCTGAAGCTTATATTGGACCCAAAGGTAGCCCATATTGCTGAAGTTGATGGAGATCCGGTTGCCTTTTCTATTGCTCTTCCAGATTTAAATCAGGCTTTAAAGCATACTGACGGAACATTGTTTCCAACTGGGATTTTTAAATTGCTTTGGCATCGTCGAAATATTAATCAACTTCGTACAGCTTTGATGGGGGTTATACCAGAATATCAGGGCAAGGGAATAGATGCATTGCTTCATAAAGAAGCAATAATTAACGGTAGGGAAGTTGGGTATAACTCGTCTGAGTTAAGTTGGGTTTTGGAATCCAATAAAAATATGATTCGTGTTGCTGAGAAGCTTGGTGCAAACATTGAAAAGACCTACCGAATGTATACAAAGGAGCTTTAGCTTCAGTACTTTTGGGACCCTCTGTATCAACAAGTGGAGTTAATTTTACTGCCTCTCAAAACTCCGAAATTTCCGAAAAATTTCCTACCTTTGAATGCCTGTGCAGAACGTACTTTCTGTAGCATTGAAAAGAATTTTTGACTAAAAAACGAGTATTATGAGTGATTACCGAATTGAAACCGATTCAATGGGAGAAGTGAAAGTTCCTAAAGATGCTTATTACGGCGCGCAAACACAGCGTGCTGTTGATAACTTTCCGGTAAGTGGAATACCATTTAGCCGGGGATTTATTGAAGCCCTTGGGTTGGTTAAGAAAAATGCTGCAAAAGTAAATGCAGAATTGGATGAACTTGAAGAAGGTGTTGCGGAAGCTATTCAAAAAGCGGCATCGGAAGTTGCAGAAGGAAAGTTTGATGAGGATTTCCCCATTGATATATTTCAGACAGGGTCGGGTACCTCAACAAACATGAACGCCAATGAAATTATTGCAAAACGGGCAAATGAACTGAAGGGTGATGATGTTGATACCGAAATTCATCCGAATGATCATGTAAATTATGGTCAGAGTTCTAACGATGTTATTCCTACCTCCATCCGCATTGCGGCAATATTAGCTGTTGAGAATAATTTAATTCCTGCTCTCGAGCATCTGCAAGAAACATTTGTGGAGAAGGGCAAAGAGTTTGCTGATGTCGTTAAAACCGGTCGCACGCACCTTATGGATGCCATGCCGGTAACAATAAAGCAAGAATTTGACGGTTATGCTCGTCAACTTGAGCTCGGTGTTGAACGGTTGGAATCTGCTTTAGAAAGGATAACGGAACTCCCACAGGGAGGTACAGCAGTGGGAACAGGATTAAATACAAATCCTAAATTTGGGGCAGAGATGGCTAAAGCCCTTTCG
>JABAHQ010000352.1_pt7 | contig 40672 bp, 34 predicted proteins | sample 7062091 | NCBI WGS metagenome assembly JABAHQ01 (sample SAMN14534359, study PRJNA622989) | marine sediment metagenome | biome: marine biome [ENVO:00000428]; feature: marine pelagic biome [ENVO:01000023]; material: deep marine sediment [ENVO:00002113] | place: India: Gulf of Kutch | collected... | reverse complement strand
CGCGCCGCCCGTGCCCGCCGGCCTCACCATGCCGCCGGCGTCGAACTCCACCCGGTCGCCCTCGAGCGTCACCGCCCCGTCCGCCGGCAACCCCTCGGGCCCGCTCGTCGCCGCGCCCGCCCCGAACACCACACCGTTTGGAAGCTCCACCCCAGGCACCCCGTTCACCTTGCCCCGCGATAGTAGCCGGCTCGCCGTGACCTCTTCCCGGCTCCCCGTGATCACGCCGCTGCGATCCTCGCTCACGTCCAGAAACGCCGTGTACCCGTTCTCAGCCTGCACGAAGGTCATCCGCACGATCCGCTTCGCCGCGATCGCTCGCATCCGTACCAGCTCCAGGTCCCGCGCCAGCGCCCGCGCCGCCGTATCCACCTGCGACCTCGGGCTCTTCTTCAACGCTCGCGGGATGGCGAAACCCGCCACCACGCCCAGCAGGACGAGGACGACGACCATCTCGATCAGGCTGAAGCCACGTCGGCTCATATCCTGGCTCCGGTCATTTTGACCGATCAGACCGCACCTTTTTCCGCCTCCCCACCGGCTTCAACCGTCGGGAAACGGCGTCCAGAGTCACGATTTCTGGCGGGAACTCGAAGTCAGGCAGTCACTTAGACTGACGGGCACCCCCCCGACATCGGGGCGGCTCAGGCCGTTCGGCCCGGGAGGTCGATTATACTAAGTGCAAGGGCTGGACCAGCGATCCAGTGTGCGGTGTGCGGTACGTCGGTGTGAGGTGGGGATATTCGCTCACCCGCACACTGGATCATCTCCGCATACCGCTTCTAAAACGCTTCGCGCATGGCGGTGCGGATCACGTTCCCGACGTTGGGCGTGCCCGGCGGCAGGTTCCCCGGCCTGCGGAAGTCCGTGTCGAAGGACCAATCGCGCTGGGGCGGCTCGTAATAGCTGCCGTTCCAGGTCCCGTCCGTTTTCAGGCTGGTGAACGGGCTGATGAGGGCGCCCAGGTAATGGAAGACGACCTTGGGGCCATCGCGCCAGCGCTCCAGGAAGCGCGGAAAGTTCTCGATGCCGCCGCCATACCAATCGTGGTAGTAGGCGGTAGACCCGTCGGCGGGGCAGGTCGGCTCGTACCAGTCGCAGGGAGTGGGCCAGTGGCCGGCGAGTATGGCGGCGTTGACGGTGGTTTCCCCGGCGACTTTCATCGTCCAGTCGCTGTACCAGTCGTCGAGCTCGGGACAGAGCGTCGCGGCGGTGTGATCGGAGCAGTCCTCGAACACGTCGTCCTCCGGACGGTTCTCTTCATCGTCCCAGGCGGTGGAGAGGATCGTGATGCCGTCCCCGACCAGGGCCGACGGCTTTTTGGTGGTGACGTTGTAGTTGCCGCGGACGTAGAGCGGCCACTCGCTGGCTATCGTCATGCGGTTGGGGAGCTCGTCTGCATCCACCACCCGGATCGCAGGATCGATGCTTCCGTCGATGATGACGCCGCGGGTCTCCATGTTGAAGGTGGCCGGCGCCGGCGGGTTGATCTGGACGTAGATGATGTCGATCTGGCGGTCCGTATCGCCAGCCACCCAAGCGTCGATCTCGTCGATATCGATCTGAACGATGTCCTTGAGCTCCCGCTCGCGCCCGTCGTAGAAGCCCGACCACTGCCAGCGGAACATCCGGCAGAGCTGACTCTGGCCCGGAACCGATTTGCCGGCGGGCCGCTTCGCCGTCATCGTCGGGATCAGAACGTTGTCTTCGTCCTCGGCGTCCTTGGTGAGGCTGCAGGACGAATTCCACGCCCTCGGGTTGGTGAAATCGACCGTCACGTAGAGGTCCGCCTTCCAGGCGAACTTTACCGATTTCTCTGCGTCCCCGTCGCCCATCTGCTGCTGAGTGATCAGCTCGTAGGCCGGGATGCCGGCGGGCAACGGCAGCTTGAGCGAGTCGACGTCGAACGCCTCGCTCTGCAGACGGCAATCGAACTGCTCGCAGCTCTCGGCCTTGAACGCCTCGTCCCCCGGGATGCTGCGACTGTCGAACAGGAGGGGCACGGCCACCGTGTTGGCGTCATAGATATAAACGCCGTCCAACACCCTGTTGTGGTCCTTCCGGTTGTGAAATACCCGGTTGGGCGTGGTGATCGGCTCGCGGTACCAGGCGTTGGCCGAGCTCAGGTAGATGTTGCCGTTGGCGTGCACGCGACCGACGAACTCCATCGGCGGCCCGTTGGTCGCCTCCAGGTCGTCGTTGTAGAAGACGCCGAACTGGAAGATCGGGATCGCCTGGGCCTTGGCCCGCAGCACCACGCCGGACAGCGTGCCGTTCGCGTCCTCGGCCACCGAGCTTATGTCCACTTTCTGCGTCAGCGCGTAGAGGCCCTGGTAGGGCCCGTCGGTGATGTCCTCGACCACCGCCGTGTCGCGCCGTTCGACTTCGAAGGCGGAGTAGTCGAAACCCTCCAGCTCAGGCGGCTCGATGTTCAGCAGCTCGTCGTCCTCCAGCACCCCGTCCTGCAGCGCGATCTTCAGCTGGGACAGCGCCGCCTCGGCGCCGGCCTCCGCGGCGTAGAAGGCGCGCGCCTCGCGGTAGTCGAGGCTCGACGCTCGCAGCGACGTCATCGCCGCGCGCACCGCGCCGGCGACCACCAGGCCGATCACCGCCAGCACGATGAGCGTGGCCACTAGCGCCAGGCCACCGCGATCCGCGGTCGAGCGGCGTTCGCCTAGCGGTTTCGGGTGCGGTCGCATCTTCGATTCCTCCTTCGCACGAGGATGGTCTTCTCGCTCACAACGGGCAGATCTCACAGCTTGAATTTCTCGTATCGCAGGTTGCGGGGTGCGATCGTCCACTCGTACGTCCGTTCCAGCAGCTCGCCCCGGTTCACCCGGATGTCGGCCCGCTCCGCCTGCACCGTCACGCGAACCGACACCGCCACGATGTCGTCGTAGTCGTTGGTGTCGTCCGTGTCGAGCGGCTCGGCGCGCTCGTGCTCGTCGCCATCCGCGAACAGCAGCCTGACATCGAACTGCTTCACTCCGTAGGCCAGCACGTGGCCATCCGGCGAGCCGTCCATGTTGAGCCGCGATGATCGCATCAGCTGTCCGGCGCCGTCCAGATAGTACATCACCGGCGTGATCTCCTGAACGAAGGTGCCGAACTGGTCGAGCAGCATGCCGTCGGTCATGCTCGCCGGCTGATGCAGCAAGGTGTCGATCTCCGTGAACCTGACCTGGAACGAGGTGTCCGACGTGATCTCGACCTCCTGGACCATGATCAGCTGCCGCTTGCCCGGAATCTGCAGGCGGGCCAGATCGCCGGGCCGGATCTCCAGCTCCGCGGCCGTTGGTGGACGCTTCAGCAAGTCGAGGCAGCGGAGCCCGCAGGTGCCGCCGGGCGGCAGCGGGTTGGTGCTGCCGGCGGGCGGGATCAGCGAGTGGGGCGGCGCCAGATCGGGCTCGTACGGGATGTGCAGCACGACCAGCGTATCGCCGAAAGTCCCCGGCCACACCGCGACGGTTCCGAAGCTGCGCGAGCTGGTCAGCTCGATCCCCGCCCGCTGAACGTCGTGGCGCAGCGAGACGCCGATGTAGCGGCCGTTGCGGGCCAAGCTCTGACGGATCTCGCTGCCGGCCATACCGCGCATCTCGCGCAGAACGAAGCCGACGGCGGCGGCGAGGACGATGACGCCGAGCGTCAGCGCGATCATCAGCTCAATGAAGGTGAAGCCCGAGCGGTGCCGGCCGGGCGAGCCCGCGGGGCTCATCTAGCTGCCTCCCGTGAAGATGACGGTGACGAGCTCGAGGGTGCGCGTTCGGCCGAGGCCCGAGGGGTAGACGACCTCGACCGTGGCCCGCACCGCGTCGTTCAGGTCCGGCTCGGGCTTGACGATGAGTTGGCGCACGAACGCGCCATCCGGATCGGGCGTCCCGGTCTCGTCCACCCGGACCGGGTCCTCGCTCACCAGCTCGCTCGGCGGCCGCGTCTTCACCCGCTCCATGTAGGCGACCCCGATCGCCGAGGCCCGCGACCGTTCCGCCGCGTCGGTCTGCAACGAGACCATGAAGACGCTGGAGCTGGAGAGCGCGACCACACCGATCGCTATGAGAACGATCGCGACCAGCACCGAGACGATGCCGAATCCATACTCGGATCGAACCCGTGCCGCCGGTATCACTTGACCCACTCGCCGTTGATGTATCGATACGCCCGGAAGGCGCTGGCGCCCGATATCGTGACGACCGCCACCGCGTTCGGGTCTTCCTCGTGCTCCAGGTAGATCGCTCCGCCTCCCTCGCCCGGGGGGATTACCATGCCGCGAGCATCGAACTCCACATAACCGTTCTCCAGATCGATCGGGGCCGGGATCGTGCCGCCCAGCGGCCCGCTCGTCGCAAGGCCGGCGCCGAACGTCACGCCAGTCGGCAGCTCGACGCCCGGGATGCCGCCGCTCGAGCCGCGGATCAACAGGCCGGCGGCCCGCGCCTCCTCTTCGGTCTCCGCGATCGTTCCCGCGTGATCCGTCGTCACGTCCATGAAGGCGGAGTAGAAATTCTGCGGCTGATAGAAGTGAACGCGGATTCGACGCTTCGCGGCGATCGCCCGCATGCGAAGCTGCTCCAAGTCGCGGGTCAGAGAAAGAGCGGCGCGCTGCACCTTCTGCGCCGGACTCACCTTGATCGCTCGCGGCACGGTGATCGACGCGACCACCGCCAGCACGATGATGACCACGACGACCTCGATCAGAGTGAATCCCCGCTCGATCCGACCCATCGGCTTCTCCAGAAGTTTGCGCGCAACCCCGCAGGTAAGGTCGAGGGGTGAGGGTCACGCGCCCCTCACCGCACTTCGCCTGCACTTGTGGGCTGTCAGCCCGGGCAGCTCGAACTCGAGCGGGAATGCGCCGCCGGACACAGCGAGGGAGACTCCGATCAAGATGGGAATCGCGCCGCGGCGGGTCAATGAGGGCCCAAGCCCCCAGCTAGCGGGCGGACCGTGGGGGGTTGCAAGGCGATTTGCATTCCGCCAGACGCGCGGTCCCGGGCCGCGACGGCGCGCGTTCCGGAAATCGCCGGCCCCCAATGACTTGAGCCTTCCTGGCACCCCGGGTCCCGCCCTTGCAACAGGAGGCTTAACGAATCCGCCCCTCCCGCATCTTACGATACGGGAGGGGAAAAGCCCCCTGCAGTACGCCTCCTACCCAGCCGCCTTGCCAGGAGCGTGAGCAGCCGTGCCTTTCATAGAATTCAAGGGTAACCTGTACAGGTTGCGCGAAGGCGACAACGTTCTGGGATCTGGCGATTGGGCGAACATCCGCCTCTCCAGCCTCGAGGACGACCATCACCTCACCATCAGCGTGGAGACCGTGGGCGCGTTCGCCTGGACGCCGGACGACAGCGGTCGGGTCGTGATCAACGGCCGCCCGCTGACGCGCGAGCCCATACCGCTGTTCCACGGGGACCGGCTCTCACTCAACGGCTCGACCCTGGTCTATCTGGACGACGGCGGCGAAGCCACCGTCAAGATGGAGCGGCGGGCACCCGCGGCGCTGGCGGCCGGCCAGGTCGAGTCCGACGGCCGGAAGGCCGCCGTCGATCCCGAGCTGATGCATCGCGCCACTCCGCCCGAGCCCGAGGTGAAGGTCGTCGCCGTGCTGCGCCGGCTCGACAACAACCAGGCGTACATCATCGACCGGAGCGGTTTTCGAATCGGGCGCGAGAAGCGGTGCGACCTGATCATTCCCGACCCATCGGTGTCGCGCCTGCACGCCGAGATCACATTCAGCCGCGGCGCCTACCTGCTGCGTTGCCTGGGCCGCACCTCGACCCGGGTCAACGGGCGGCCGATCGATGGACCTTACCGGCTCCGGGTCGGCGACAAGGTCGGCATCGGCGACTACGAGTTCACCTTCGCGCGCCGCCCGCTCAAAGCCGAAGAGATCGTGCCCGCGACGGAGGTGACCCCGATCCGTAGCGCCGTGCCCGACGCACCCACGGTGCCCGCCCGCAGCACGGGCCGCAGCCGGATCGTCACGTGGCTGATCGTCCTCGTCGGGGCAGGACTGGCAGCACTCATGCTGCTCGCCTAGGTCCGGGGGGAAACAGCGGGAGTTCGGAATTCGGCATTCTGAGGTCGAGATTCTGACCTCGAATTACCGCTTCCCCAATTCGCAAGAGGGAAGTCTCAATTGCCGCTCGTATCGTCGATCGCTTCCGCCGCCTTCTGCATCTCCTCCGCCGCGCGCCGCGTCCGGTCCACCGCTTCTTCGCCCGTCTCCCTGAGACGCTCCAGGTCCTCCCGCGCCTCCTCGTACGCCGCCTCGACCCGCTCGTAGCGCTCCTGCAGCTCATCGTAGTGGCGGTCGCGGACGTAGTAGCCCGCCGCGAACCCGACCGCCAGGATGACCAGCCGCACCAGCACCCAGCGCCAGATCCTCTGTCTCCTCTCGGCCATCGCTCGTCTCCTTGCCTCTGCTACTCGCTCAGCTGTAACGATCGTCGTCCGGCCGCTGGCCAGGCGACGTGTCCTCGTCCAGGTCGACGCTCTCCTCCTGCCAGAGCTGCTCCCACCCGACCTCCTCGCCCTCGACCAGCCGCGCGTCGACATCCTGCTTCAGCTCGCCCCAGACCTCCTCGCTCAACAGCCCGCGCCGCAGCGCCTCGTTCAAGGCCGCTCGCTCCGCCGCGAACAGCTGCGTGCTGACCCGTCCCAGCTGACGGCGACGCACGGCGCCGTAATCCTCGGTCATCAGCCCCAGCGTCGCCGTCGCCTCGGCACGCTTGCGCTCGAAGTAACGGTTCAGCTTCCGGTACAACCGCTCCGAGATCTCTCCTCGCTGGTTCAACACCTCCAGCTCGGACAGCGCCGCCCGGGCCGCCATCGCCTGTCCCTGCGCTCGTTCGAACTCCTCCTGCTCGCTCGTGCGGCGCAGCAAGCCGAGACGGCTCATCAGCGGCTTGATCGTCAGCCCCTGGACCATCAGCGAGAGGAAGACCGCCCCCAGCGTGATGGTCTTGAGGCGCGCCAGTTGGGGCACGTCGGCCGGGAGCCCCAGGGCGAGGGCGACGGGGATGCTCCCGCGCAGGCCCGCCCAATTGACCGCGTGGATCCAGGCGCCCGGAAAGAACCGGTCGGCCAGCGCCTTGTAGCCGCTCAGCAGGCCGTAGACGGCGAGCCCCCGGCCCACGGCCATGATCGCGAAGACGATCGCGATCTCCCCGGCGCCCTCGAGAAGCTGGCCGCGCTCGACGCTCAGCCCGATCAGCAGGAAGAGGAGCCCGTTGATCAGGAACGCCCCGACCTCCCAGAAGTGCTTCAAGCTGAGGCGCGTGCTGGGGCTCATGGAGAAGATGCGGCCGTAGTTGCCGATGATCAGCCCCGCAACCACCACCGCGATCACTCCGGAGACCTCGAGCCGCTCGGCGACCAGAAAAGAGCCGTAAGCCAGCACGACCGACAATCCGACCTCGATCAGGTGATCGTCGATCACGCTGTAGAGTCGGTGCGTGAGGTAGCCCAGCACGATGCCGACCAGGCCACCGCCCGCGACCACCTTGACGAACTCTATCGTGCCGCCCATCACCGTGACCGCCTCGCCGCTCAGCAGCTGCAGCACGATGAGATACAGGACCACCGCGATCCCGTCGTTGAATACCGACTCGCCTTCCACGATCGTCTGCAGCCCGCGCGAGGCGCCGTGCTCCTTGAACAGCGACAGCACCGAGACGGGGTCGGTCGGGCTCAGGATCACCCCGAGCAGCGTCGCCAGCACGAGCGGGAAGCCCAGCAGGTAATGGAAGGCGGCGGAGAGCAGGGTGACCTGGATCAGCGTGCCGAGCAGCGCCAGCGTCCCCACGGGCGTGGCGTAGCGTCGCAGCACTTCGAGGTCCATGTTGATGGTCCCTTCGAACAGCAGCGGCGGCAGGAAGAGGAGCAGCCAGAGATGGGGATCGACCGGCAGTTCCGGGACCTGGAGGGCCAGCCCCACGGCGACGCCGGCGAGGACGAGGGCCAGGGTGTAGGGCAGTCGAACGTGCTGCACCAGGATCGCCACGATCGTGGCGATGAGCAGCAACTCGACGAAGAGCGCAGGGTCTCCCATTGGCCGATAAGCTAGAGCGCCCGGCCGCGGCGCGACAGTGACGGACGCGTCTTGCCAGACCCACCCGCACCGGCTTAGCATCGCGACTCATGAACTCACCGAACGGCCACGCCGTGAGGTTGCAGGGCATCCGCAAAAGCTACGGATCGAAGCTGGCCGTGGACGACTTCGACCTCGAAGTCCCGCGCGCCACGATCTGCGGCCTGCTGGGTCCCAACGGCGCCGGCAAGACCACCACGATCCGCATCCTGCTCGACATCATCGGCGCCGATCGGGGGAGCGTCGAGGTGCTGGGCGGCCGGCTGACCCCGGAGGTCCGCGATCGGATCGGCTACCTGCCGGAGGAGCGTGGGCTCTATCCCAAGATGAGGGTTCTCGAGCATCTGGTCTTCCTGGGAGCGATCAAGGGGGCGGATCGGCAAGAGACGGAGGCGCGGGCCGTCGCCTGGCTCGACCGACTGGAGCTCGGCGCGTGGGCGGACAAGCGCGTGCAGGACCTGTCGCGGGGGATGCAGCAGAAGGTCCAGTTCATCGGGACGGTGCTGCACGAGCCCGAGCTGCTGGTCCTCGATGAGCCGTTCTCGGGGCTCGATCCGTTGAACGTCGATCTGTTGAAGCAGATCGTGCTCGAGGAGCGCGACCGGGGCGCCACCGTCTTGTTTTCGACTCACAACATGGACCAGGCTGAACGGATCTGTGAACGGGTCGTGATGATCCGCCAGGCCAGCAAGGTGCTGGACGGGACGCTGAAGGAGATCAAGCGCGACGCCTGGCAGGAAGGACAGCGCCGGGTCCTCTTCGCCGGCGACGGAGACCTGAGCTTCCTCGACGACCGGTCGCTGGTCGCGGGGGTGCAGGACAACGGCACGCACCTGGCCGTCGCGCTGGCCGACGGGGTCGAGCCCCAGGAATTGCTGCAGCGGGCGATCCGCGCCGACGTGGTCGTGAGCCGCTTCGAGGTCAGCGAGCCGTCGCTGCACGAGATCTTCGTCGCGAGGGCCCGTGGATAAGCTGCTGGCTCTCGTTCGCCGCGAGTACGTGGCCCGGGTACGGAGCAAGTGGTTCATCTGGACCACGCTCCTCGCTCCCGTGCTTCTGATCGGCGCCATGGCGTTGCCGGTCATCCTCGCCACGCAACAGGCGGAGCGCGCACTGCGGGTGAGCGTGGTCGATGAGAGCGGGCGCATCTTGCCCGAGCTTCTCGAGACCGACGCCTTCTCCGGCGGCCGCTTCCGCTTCATCCCGGCACCGAAGTCGGGGACGGATCCGCGGGAGGAGCTGCGCCGACGCGTGATCGACGGGCTGCTCGACGGCTACGTCTACCTGCCGGCCGATGTGCTGGGGAGCGGCGGCGCGGAGTACTGGACCCGGGAAGGGATAAGCCCGGCGGAGGGTTTGTCGGGGGCGATCACCGCCGCGGTGCAGCGGGTGCGGGCCAGCTCGCTGGGTCTCGACCCGGGGGCCGCCCAGGAGCTCACCCGTCAGACCCGGCTCAGGACCTACCGCGTGACCGCAGAGGGGAAGGCCCGCGACCAGGGGCAGACGGTCGTCGCGGCACACATACTGGGGCTGATCATATACACGGTGGTGCTGCTTTACGGCTCGATGATGCTGCGGGCCGCGGTGGCCGAGAAGGCGACGAAGACGGTGGAGATCATCCTGTCGAGCGTGCGGCCGTGGCAGTTGATGCTGGGCAAGACGCTGGGCGTGGGCGCGGTGGGACTGACCCAGATCGGCATCTGGCTGATGCTGGTCGCCGTCTTCCTGGTCTACGCCGGCGCGGCGCAGGCGTTCGCCGACATAGAGGCGATGCGCGACCTGCCTATCGGGCTCGACACGCTCATCCTCTTCCTCGGGCTGTTCGTGACCGGCTATTTCGTGTTCGGCGGCATGTACGCGTCGGCCGGCGCCATCGCCAGCAGCGAGCAGGAGGCCTCGCAGCTCCAGATACCGGTGACGATCATCGCGATCATACCGATCCTGTTGATCATCCTGGTGCTCGACGCGCCGAGCAGCACGCTCGCCATCGTCCTGTCGTGGATCCCGTTCTTCACGCCGGTCCTCTTCCTGGCCCGTTACATCCTGGGCGCGGTTCGGGGGTGGGAGATCCCGGTCGTGTTCGCCCTGCAGCTGTTCACCATCGTCATCGTCGCCTGGGTAGGCGGCCGGATCTACCGGTTGGGACTGCTGATGACCGGGAAGCGGCCAACCCTGCCGGAGCTGATACGCTGGGTGCGGCACGGGTGATGCGGTCTCGCGCGGCTTTGAACACCGGACGCGACCATGCCGACCGAGCCTGACGGCAGAAGAGCGCCCAACACGTTCGAGGCGCTCCTCCCCTTCGTGGTGATGGCCGTCCTGCTGGGCGTCGGCTACGGCATCTATCGGCTGCGCATCGAAGTCCTGCTGCTGGTCGCGTCGGCCGTGGCCGGGCTGGTGGCCCACCGGCTCGGTTACGGATGGCCGGAGCTGCAGGACGGCATCATCGAGGGGATCGCCAAGGCGCTGCCGGCCGCGCTGATCCTGGTCAGCGTCGGGGCGCTGATCAGCACCTGGATCGCCGCCGGCACCATCCCGCTGCTGCTGCGCTGGGGGCTGCAGACCATCACGCCCCGCTTCTTCCTCGCCACCGCCTGCGTCCTCTGCTCGCTGGTCTCCCTGTTCACCGGCACGTCGTGGGGAACCGTGGGCACCATCGGGATCGCGCTGATGGGCGTGGCCGCCGGCCTCGGGGTGCCGCCGGGCGCCGCGGCGGGCGCCGTGGTCGCCGGCGCCTACTTCGGCGACAAGCTGTCACCTTTTTCCGATACCACGAACCTGGCCCCGGTGGCCGCGGGCTCCAACCTGTTCGACCACATCCGGCACATGTTGTGGACGACCGCGCCCGCGTGGAGCCTGGGCCTGCTGGTCTACCTGATCGTGGGCGCCCGGAGCCAGCCGGCGGCGGCGCCGGAGCGGGTCCAGGCGATCCTCGACACCCTCGCCGGCGCGTTCGTCATGAGCCCCTGGGTCCTGCTGCCGCTGCCGGTCGTTCTCTATTTCGCCATCCGGAAGCGTCCGACCATCCCGGGCATCCTGCTGGCCTCGGCGATCGCCGCGGCGATCGCCGTCCTCTTTCAGGGCGAGTCGCTGCAGGCGGTGAGCGAGGCCGCGGTCACCGGCTACGTGGCGCACACCGGCGACCCGGCGGTGGACAACCTGCTCTCCCGCGGCGGCATGGGTCCGATGATGGAGGTCACCCTGATCGTCTTCGCCGCCTTCTCGTTCGCCGGCATCGTCAACCGTGCGGGCTTCCTCGACGTGGCCCTGGGCCTCCTGCTCCGCGCCGCCCGCACCACCGGCAGCCTGGTGGCCACCACCGTCGGCTCCACCGTCTTCACCGCGCTCATCACCGGCTCGAGCTACCTGACCATCCTGCTGCCCGGCGAGCTGTTCGCGCCCGCCTATCGACAGCGCGAGCTGGCGGCGAAGAACCTCTCCCGGACGCTGGAGGACAGTGGCACCGTGGTGGTGCCGCTCATCCCCTGGTCGGCTGCTGGAGTTTTCATGGCGGCCACGCTGGACGTGTCGACGCTTTCGTACCTGCCGTGGGCGGTGATGAACTACACCGGCTTCCTCTTCGCCGTGGTCTATGGATTCACCGGGATCGGCGTGGCGCGGCGGGTGCGGGAAGACGAGACGCTGCCGGGGAGTTGAGGTTAGAGGCGGGAAGGTTCGATGGTAAACGTTCAATCTTCAAGTTGAACTTTCAATACTCACATCCAATTTCCAATCTCCAAGTTCACCCACTACCCACTACCCACCACCACTCACCTCCGCCTCTCCCCCAGGATGATCAGCACCGCGGCGATGATCACCGCCGAAGCGGTCAGCGTCCTAACGTTCAGCGGCTCGTCCGCCAACGACCAGCCCAGCAAGAGCGCCACGGCCGGGTTCACGTAGGCGTGGGTGATGATGCGAGCGGGGGTGGTGACGCGAAGCAGCCACAGGTAGGCGCCGAGAGCGACGATCGATCCGAAGACGGCCAGGTAGGCGACGGAGGCGAGGGACAGGGCGGAAACACCATCGAGCTCCAACCGGGACCACTCGCCCACCGCCGTTCCGAACAGCAGCAGGACCGCCGCGCCCGTGCACATCTCCATCCCCGCCGCCAGGGTGGCCGAGGACGGCAGACGCGTACCCCGGGAATAGAGCGACCCGTAGGCCCAGGTGATCGTCCCCACCACGATCACGACCGTGCCCATAACATCGATCCGGCCCGCGCCAGCCAGCCGCTCCGGGCCGACCAGCAGCGCCACGCCGGTAAAGCCGAGAACGATGCCCGCCCACACCCTGGAGCTCGGCCGCGCGCCCTCGAAGGAGAGCCAGTCGATCAGAACCATCCAGAGCGGCCCCACGGCCACGATGAGCGCCGCGATACCCGATGGGACGCTCTGCTCGGCCCAGGCAACCGCACCGACGCCGACCGCCAGCATCAGCGTGCCCACCAGCGCCGTCGCAATCCAGTTCGAGGCCGTTGGCCGCGGCGCACCACGGGCCCTGGCCCACGCATACATCAGGGCGCCCGCGATCAGGAAGCGCACCGCCGTCATCAGGAAGGGCGGCAGCGTCTCGACGGCGAAGCGGATCGCCAGGTAGGTCGAGCCCCAAACGAGATAGATGGCGGCGAACGCGGCCAGGATGGCCAGGCGGGACGGTCGGTCGGTGATGACGGGGCGGGCGTGGCTCAATGGGGTCGGGTCAGGCTGTGTGGGGTCTCAAAGGTTCAATGGTCAAGGTTGAATCTTCAAGGTGAATTTCCAATTTCCACATCCAATTTCCAATCGCCAAGTTATCCCTCACCGCTCACCGCCTTTCACCCACCACCCACTACTCACCACCCCCCACCGCCTTATATTCTTGCCATGATCTTCGCTTTCCTACAAACCCCGGTCGAGCGCGCGCAAGAGGGTGCCCGCCAGATCCCCGGCGCCATCGCCCGGGTCTGGGATGCGATCACCGCCGGCAGCTCGCTGGAGAAGATCGCGATCTTCGTCCTGACCGCGGCAGCGCTCTACGCGGCCTCGCGCCTCATCCGGAGGGGGATCGATGCCCACATCGAGGACATCAACCAGCGGCACCAGCTGCGCAAGATCATCACCTATGCGTTCTGGATCACGCTGGTCATCGCCGCCGTCGTCCTCTTCGCCGAGCGCCTGGCGCTGGCCGACGTGGGCACGATCCTCGGACTCATCGCCGCCGCCGTCACCATCGCCCTCGCCGACGTGGTTCGCAGCCTCGCCGGCTGGATCTACATCAACTCCCGTCACGGCGTCGAGATCGGCAGCCGGGTCGTGGTCGAGGGGATCACCGGCGACGTCATCGACATCGGACTGCTCAAGACCACGGTGCTCGAGGTCGGCGAGCCGCTGGTCCACGCCATGCAGTCGACCGGCCGCATCGTCACCGTTCCCAACAGCGCTTTCCTAAACAAGAACGTGATCTCCTCCGCCACCGTGAACCCGCTGGTCTGGCACGAGATCCAGGTGCTGGTCACGTTCGAGAGCGATTGGCAACGGGCACGGGAGATCATCAAGGATGTCGCCCTCAACCTCTACGAGGAGATCGTGCCCGACCTGCGCGAAGGATTCAAGAGCCTGGAGCGCGAGTTCGCCTTCCGGCTCGGTTCCACCGCGCCGTACGTCTACACCGAGATCGCCGATTCGGGCGTGCTCCTCACCCTGCGGAACCTGACCCCGGTCCGACGCCGCCGTTCGTTGACCGATCGCATCGCCACCGAGATCCTCGACCGCTTCGCCGCCGAGCCCACCATCGACTTCGCCTACCCGACCTATCGCGTCTACCGGTTGGGCGAAGGGCCGCCCGCTGAAGCGCGAGGTGAGACCGGGGCGCCACCCGCCTGAGGCCAGCCGGCGGGGATTCCAGGGGAGGAGAAGAGAACGTGTGACCTGCGGGCAAACCAGTGTACATACACGTAAGCATGACCCCGGCACCCGTTTCTCCCGACCACGCCGCCACGGCCTGCGCCTGCTTTCAGCTGCGACGCGCCGCCCGCGCCGTCACGCAGCTCTACGACGCCGCGCCCGGCCCGGCCGGCCTGCGCTGTACCCAGTTCACCGTGCTGGCGGGGGTTCACGTGGCGGGCCCCGTCTCGCTCAGCGACCTGGCCGCGCGCCCTGGGGATGGATTGGACCACCCTGACCCGCAATCTGGGTCCGTTGCAGGAGCGGCGGCTGGTGAAGGTGGACACCGACCGCACCGACACCCGGGCCAGAGAGGTCACGCTGACCGTAAAAGGGCAGCAGCAGCTAGCCGCCGCGCTGCCCCTGTGGGAAGGGGCGCAACGAGCGATCGTGGAGGGGTTGGGCCAGGAGATGTGGCCGCAGCTTCAGGACGCCCTCGCTCGCACCGTGGCCGTGGCCGCCGAGGTGACCGAGTAGCCGGGAGGCGAAAGGGTCGAACGGCGGTTTTGTTCGGCGATGTTACGTGTATATACACTGAAAGGGCCCCGACCATGTCCGACCTCTTTTCTCCCCGGCAGCATCGTCCTCGGCCTGCTGGCCTACGGCCTGGCCGCCCCCTGGTACGTCGTTCCCCGGCTCGCCGCCCTCTCGACCCGCCAGACCCTCATCCCGTTTCTCCTCTTTCATGGCTTCCGCTACGTGGGGCTGTCGTTCCGCGTGCCCCGCGTCACGGCGGCCCCCCCTCGACCCCGCGTTCGCCGTGCCGGCGGCGTACGGCGACCTGGCCGCCGCGATCCTCGCCCTGGCGGCGGCCCTCGCCCTGCGCTATCGCTGGCCGGGCGGCATCGCGCTGACGTGGATCTTCAGCGTGGTGGGGATCGCGAACCTTCTGAACGCGCTCTACCAAGGGCTTCGGCGGACCCCGGACGGTCATCTGGGGGCCACCTATTTCATCCCGGCCGTGATCGTGCCGGCGCTGCTGGTCACGCACGCGATCGTGGTGGCGCTGTTGCTGAAGAGGAAAGCGGAGTGAGGGGAGCGGAGGGGCGGGGGAGGGGCACCAGCTGAACGCGGCCGCGCACCCGGAGGTGCACGGCCGCGTTGGGGTGTCTGGCTCAACCGGCGCGACGCCTCGAAGCGCCGCCAGGTGTGAGCCCGACAGAGGCTGGTAGCTAGCCTACCACCTCGAGGCAGCCGTTTGCCCGTGCCGGTTGGCCAGATCTATCTACGGACATGGACCACCTCCTTTCGTTAGAGTCGCGCCAAGGGCACAAAAGAAGTCGACGCGTGTAGGACACGCATCGCTGCCAAGCTAAGCCTCGACCCTTCAAACAGCAAGAATTTCTGGCGCCGGTTCGGCGTGTCGGACGACGCCGGGGGTGATGGAACGACGCGAAACGCCTTGACGGCGCCGTTCTCCCCCGGGTATTGTGACGCGCCGACTTGACCCCAACCAACGAATCCACCCAGGCGGAGGAATCATGGCCGAAGCGAACGTGCCAAAAGAGCTGCTCTACACGGAAGAGCACGAATGGGTCGAGAAGACCGGTGACGACGAGATCAAAGTGGGCATCACCGACTACGCGCAGGGCGAGCTCAGCGACGTCGTTTTCGTCGAGCTGCCGGACGTGGGGGCTTCGTTCTCCAGGATGGAGGCCTTCGGGACCATCGAGGCGGTGAAAGCGGTGTCCGAGCTCTACTCTCCGGCGGCCGGCGAGGTCACGGAGGTCAACGACAAGCTGGCCGACGACCCGGCAGCCGTAAACCGCGATCCGTACGGCGACGGCTGGATGATCAAGCTGAAGCTGCAGGATCCATCGGAGCTCGACAGCTTGCTGTCGCCCGAGGGTTACAGTGAACTGATCGCCGACTGAGACCGCGAGTTCGACATCGGCACGAACACTACAGCCAGAAGGTTGACTGAAACATGAGTTATGTTCCGCATTCGGACGCGGACCGTCAGGAAATGCTCCGCGCCGCGGGAGTCTCTTCGGAAGAGGAGCTCTTCGCCGATATCCCCGACAAGTTCCGCCTGCGGGAGCCCCTCGATCTGCCCTCCGCCCTGTCGGAGTGGGAGACCGTCCGGACGCTCGGGCGCCTGGCGAACGAGAGCAAGCACCTGCTCTGCTTCGCCGGGGCGGGCTACTACGATCACCACACGCCCGCGGCGGTAGACCACCTGATCCGCCGCAGCGAGCTGTATACCGCCTACACGCCGTATCAGGCGGAGGTCAGCCAGGGCACGCTCCAGTCGATCTACGAGTTCCAGAGCATGATCTGCGAGCTCATGGGGCTCGACGTGGCGAACGCGTCGATGTACGACGGCGCGTCGGCGATGGCCGAGGCGGCGCTGATGGCCGACTCGATCCAGCGCGACCGGCAGAAGATCGTCCTGTCGATCACGGCCAACCCCCATTATCGCCAGGTTCTCGACACCTACAACCTGGGGCTGCAGCTGCCGGTGGAGATCGCGCCCCGCACCGACGGCGGCGTGACGGACCTGGAGCGGCTGAAGGAGCTGGTCGACGACGACACCTCGGCGGTGATCGTCCAGAGCCCGAACTTCTACGGCGCCATCGAGGACCTCGAGGCGGCCGCCGGAATCGCCCACGACGCCGGCGCGCTCTTCATCGCCGTGGTCGATCCGGTCTCCCTCGCCCTGCTGAAGAGCCCGGGCGCCTGCGGCGCCGACATCGCCGTCGCCGAAGGGCAACCCCTCGGGATCCCGCTCAGCTACGGCGGTCCCGTCCTGGGGCTGTTCGCCGCCCGCGGCGATTACATCCGCAGCATGCCGGGCCGCATCGTGGGACAGACCGAGGACGTCGACGGTCGCCGCGGCTTCGTACTCACATTGCAGACCCGCGAGCAGCACATCAGGCGCGAGAAGGCGACGAGCAACATCTGCACCAACCAGGGGCTGATAGCGCTGGCCGCCACGATCTACATGGCCACCGTGGGGAAGGGAGGTCTGCGCCAGGTGGCGGAGACCAGCGCCCAGGTCGCGCACTACGCTTACGACCGGATCGTGGCGGAGACCGACCTCGAGCCCCTCTTCCCCGACGCGCCGTTCGTCCGCGAATTCGCGCTCCAGACGCCGGGCGACGCCCGGCAGCTGATCGAGAAAGGCGCCGACCGGGGCATCTTGGCCGGCGTCGCGCTGTCGCGCTTCCCGCACATCGACGTCGATGACGGCCTGCTGGTCGCTTTCACGGAGAAGCGCTCGAAAGACGACGTAGACTTACTTCTGGAAGTACTGAAGGAGGCTTAGTCATGTCACAGGCGACATTCCATGGACATTCATGCTTCACGCTGACCACCGACGACGGCACCGTTCTTCTGATCGATCCGTTCCTCACCGGCAACCCGCTGGCCGACGTGGAGCCGGACGATATAAAGAAGGTCGATTATCTCCTGCTGACCCACGGCCACGGCGATCACATCGGTGACGGTTGGGAGATCGCGAAGCGAACCGGGGCCATGGTGGTCTCGACCTTCGAGATCGTCTCGTTCGCACAGCAGGTGCAGGGGATCGAGAACGCCCACCCGCTGCACATCGGCGGCGGTTTCAACTTTCCAGTCGGTTATATAAAAATGACCCCCGCACTCCACGGCGGCGCGGTCGAGGGTGACGAGTCGGGACAATACACCACGGTCCCCGGCGGCTTCCTGATCAACGTGGACGGAAAGACGGTCTACCATGCCGGCGACACGGCGCTGCTAAAAGACATGGAGCTGCTGAAGGGCCAGGTCGACCTCGCCCTTCTCCCCATCGGCGACAACTTTACGATGGGGCCCGACGACGCGGCCCGCGCCGTGGAGATGATCGAGCCCGACACGGTCATCCCGATGCACTACAACACGTTCGACCCGATCAAGCAGGACCCGAAGGCGTTCGCGGACCGAGTGGGCAAGAAAGCGAAGGTGGTTGTGTTGGAGCCCGGCCAGACTCACGAGTTCTAGTGTGCGGTGTGCGGTGCGGCGGTGTGCCGTGGGCATTTGAAAATTGGAAATTGGATGTGAACATCGAAAATTCGACTCGAGAATTGATCATTGAGCATTGAACATTGACCATTGAACGCTGACATCGTCCTCCGATCTCAGCGATCGCCGGAAAGCCGACGACATGAAAGAGAAGAACCCGAAGCGCACCGATTCCCCGCTCATCTTCGAGCGCTCGCGCCCCGGCCGCCGCGGCACTGCCGTGCCGGAGCCCGACGTGCCGACGCGTCCGCTGGAGGAGCTGTTGCCGAAAGCGATGATGCGGAAGGAGCCGCCGTCACTGCCCGAGGTGTCGGAGAACGAGGTGGTGCGGCACTTCACCGAGATCTCGCTGATGAACCACCACGTCGACAGAGGGTTCTACCCCCTCGGCTCGTGCACGATGAAGTATAACCCGAAGGTGAACGAGCAGACGGCGCGGCTCCCCGGCCTGGCAGATCTCCACCCCTTCCAGCCGACCTCGGCGGTGCAGGGCGCGCTGCGGCTGATGTGGGAGCTGGGCGACATGCTGAAGGAGATCGTCGGGATGGACGAGATCACGCTGCAGCCAGCGGCGGGCGCGCAGGGCGAGCTGGTGGGCGCGCTGCTGTTCCGAGCCTATCACACGGCGCAGGGCGATCCGCGGAAGAAGATCATCATTCCCGACAGCGCCCACGGCACCAACCCGGCCACGGTGCGCATGGCGGGCTACGAGGTGGTGACGCTGAAGTCGAACGAGGAAGGCCGGATGGACCCCGGCGCGCTGGAGTCGGCGCTGGGCGAGGACGTGGCCGGCGTCATGCTCACGAACCCGAACACGCTGGGCAAATTCGAGTCGGACGTGGAGGAGATCGCCCGGCTGGTCCACGAGGCGGGCGGCCTGATGTACATGGATGGTGCGAACCTGAACGCGCTGATCGGCGTGGCGCGGCCGGGCGACCTGGGCTATGACATCGTCCACCTGAACCTGCACAAGACGTTCTCGACGCCGCACGGCGGTGGCGGGCCGGGTGCTGGCCCGGTGGCGGTGAAAGAGCACCTGGCACCGTATCTGCCGCTTCCGATCCTCACCCGGGCCGGGGACGGCGGCTACGCCCTGGACTGGGAGCGTCCCGAGAGCATCGGCAAGGTGCACGGATTCTGGGGCAACTTCGGCGTCCTGGTGCGCGCCTACACCTACATCCGGATGCTCGGTCGCGACGGGATGCGGCGGACCGGCATGGCCGCCGTGCTGAACAACGCCTACATGTCGGCACGCCTCGAGGGGACCTACAGCCTCCCCTACGGCCGCGGCATGCACGAATCGGTGTTCTCGGGCTCGTTCCTGAAGGAACACGGCGTCCGAACGCTGGACGTCGCGAAGCGGCTGCTCGATTTCGGCGTCCACGCGCCGACCGTGTACTTCCCGCTCATCGTGCCCGAGGCGATCATGGCGGAGCCCACCGAGACCGAGACGAAGGACGAGCTCGACCGGTTCTGCGAGGCGATGCTGCAGATCGCCGAGGAGGCGAAGGCCGATCCGGAGTTCGTCAAGAACGCGCCGTACTCGACACCGGTCCGGCGGCTCGACGAAGCACTCGCGAACCGGCGACCGAACGTCAGGTACCGGCCGGAAGGCTCCGATTGAGCCGGATTCGAATGTCGGGCCCGGAAGTGTTAACTTCCGGTGTCCGGCATTCGCGTTAGCAGTGTCTCGAGCCAGCTCCCCCGCTGATAGCGACGACCACCTGAAATCCACCCTCCACGGGACCGGCCGTAGAGTGACCCGAGCGAACAGGCCGACGCGACAGCACGGTGAGACGCGGCCAGCGGCGGCGCCACGGCAGCATCCGTCGGCGCCCAAGGTCTGGCGGCTGATCGAGAGCCCGGCGGACACCGGCTCCCGCAACATGGCGGTGGACGTGGTGCTGGCGGAGACGGTGCGCGAGACGGGTCAGCCCGTTCTTCGCCTTTACCGCTGGTGGCCGCCCTGTATCTCCCTCGGCCGCAACCAGCCGGCGAAGGGCCAGTACGACGACGCCGAGGCGAAGCGGCGCGGGATCGACTTCGTCCGGCGGCCGACGGGCGGCCGGGCGGTCTACCATCACCACGAGGTTACCTACGCCGTCGCCGTGGGCGACCGGCAGCTGGGCGGCCCGCGGCGCACTTACGAGGCGATCCACCGGGCCCTGCTCGCCGGGCTGCGTCTCCTCGGCGCCTCGACCGAGATCGTCGACCCCCGGGTCGCCCTGCGGCCCTCCACCGTTCCCTGCTTCCAGGAGATCGACGGCGGTGCCATCGTCGCCGGCCGGCGCAAGCTGGTGGGCAGCGCCCAGCTTCGCGAGCGCGGCGTTCTGTTGCAGCACGGCTCGATCCTGCTGACCGGCGACCAGTCGCCGACCACCGAACTGTTGAAGGTGGCCTGGAAGTCCGACGAGCGAGACCGGCCGGCGGCGCTCGACGAGCTGCTCGATTTCCTCCCCACCTGGGGCGAGCTGGTGAACGGATTGCTCAGCGGTTTCGAGCGGCTGCTCGACGTCGAGTTCGTCCAGTCGCGCCTCGACGATGCCGAGAAGGGCCGGATGATGCGGCATAGCCGCCACTTTTCCGATCCGGGATGGACGTGGCGCCTGTAGCCATCCGCCGCGCCGCCTGCTGCCTGGCCGTCGCCGCACTCGGCTGCGCGGGTGACGACGCCGCTTCCGAGCGCACCGTTGTCGTCGCCTTCAACGCCGAGATGCAGGCGTTCAACCCGCTGGTCAATACAGATCTCAACACCAGCGAGGTGATCAACTACATGCTGTTCACCCCGCTGATCCAGTACGACAGCGCGTTCGAGCCACGTCCCTACCTGGCGAGCCACTGGGACCTGGACTCGACGGGCGTCACCTTCCACCTGCACCGGAATGTCCGCTGGCACGATGGAGCGCCGGTGACCGCGCACGACGTCGCCTTCACCTTCGAGCGCGCCAAGAACCCGGAGACGGCGTCGGTCCTGGCCTCGGTCTTCCTGGACCGGGTGAGCGCGGCCACGGTCATCGACTCGTTCACCGTCCGCTTCGAATTCACCGGCCCCCACGCCCGCCCGCTCGACGGATTCTGGTGGCCGCCCGTGCCCCGGCACATCCTCGAGGACGTACCGCCACCGGAGCTCGTCCGCGCCGACTTCAACCGCCGACCCGTGGGCAGCGGGCCGTTCCTCTTCGTCGATTGGGAGCCGGGCGTCAGCGTGACGTTGGAACGCGTCCCCGACTTTCCCGAATCGCTGGGCGGACCGGCGAACCTGGATCGCGTGCTCTTCCGGTTCGTCGCCGAGCCAACCACCCTGCTCTCCGAGACGCTGACCGGCGCGATCGACGTGAACGGATCGGTCTTTCCCCACCAGGCCGCTGAGTTGGAGCGAGCATCCGGTGTGCGGCTCCTCCACTGGCCGTCGCGGGAGTACTACTACATCGGCTGGAACGTCCGGGACCCGACCTTCGCCGACCCCCGGGTCCGCCGCGCCCTGACCATGGCGCTGGACCGGCGCGAGCTCATCGACGCCCTGCTGTTCGAGTACGCCGTGCCGGCAACCGGTGCGATCGCCCCGTGGCACCCGATGCACGCCGACATATCGCCTTTGCCCCACGATCCCGCCGCTGCTGCCGCCGCACTCGACGCCGCGGGCTGGCGCGACCGCGACGGCGACGGCGTCCGGGAGAACGAGGTCGGCACGCCGTTCCGATTCACGCTGATGACCAATCACGAGAACCCGGTTCGGACCGACATCGCCCAGGTGGCCCAGGCGGCGCTGGCGCGGGTCGGCGTCCAGGCCGACGTGCGGACGATGGAGTGGCAGACGCTTCTGGCCCGCCACCGAGCCCGGGACTTCGACGCCGTCGTCCAGAGCTGGGTCCTCGACAACTTCCGCGTCGACCCGTTCTCCCTCTTCCACTCCTCGCAGGCGGAGCGCGCCGGCAGCTACAACCGCAGCGGCCTGCAGGACCCTCGGGTCGATCGGGCGATGGAAGCCGCGCTGGCCGCCGAGGACGAGGAGACAGCCCGCCGCGCCTGGCGCGAGTTCTCGCTGGCGCTGCAGCAGGCGCAGCCGTTCACGTTCCTCATGTGGCTGGACGAGCTGGCGGCGGTCTCGGATCGCCTGGACGGGGTGGAGATGGATGCCCGGGGCACGCTCGTGGGCGTGGCCAGATGGAGAAAGCGTTGACGGGTGAGGGGTACCGAGAAACCTGGAAATTGGAACTTGAATGTGAAAATTGAGCACTCGACTTGAGACTTGGGGATTGAACCTTGAACATTCAGAGGCGGGGCTTTGACACGGCAGATGGAGACGGTGAAATGTTCAAAGTCACAGTCGCAACCGGGGTGCTGCTGGCGTTGACGGCCTGCGGCGGCGGCGAGGTCGCCAGCGACGACGCCGTCCTCCCCGATTCGCTTCGCCGCGGCGGCACCGTGGTCACGGCCTATCACGCCGAGGCCAGCTCGATGAACCACTTCTCCAGCGTCGACGACAACGCCCTCGAGCTCCAGAGTTTCGTTCTCTTCACCACCCTGGTCCGCTACGACGCCGAGCTCCGGCCCGTCCCCTACCTGGCTCGCGATTGGGAGACCCGGCAGACGCGTGACGGGCTCGTCCTTACCTTCCGGCTCCGCGATGACGTGGACTGGCACGACGGTCGACCGACCACGGCGTACGACGTCGAGTTCACCTTCGATCGCATCAAGGACCCGGCGACCGCGTATCCGCAGAGCTCGCTGCTCGCACTCTACGACAGCGCCGTCGTGGTCGACTCGTTCACGATCGTCTTCCATCTGCAGCGCCATCCGGGATTCATCGATCCGTGGACGATCATCACGCCGATGCCCCGGCACGTGCTCGGCGACGTGCCCCCGGCCGAGCTGGCCCACCATCCGTTCGGCTCCGTTTCGCCGCTCGGCAACGGCCCGTTCCGCTTCGTCGAGCATCGGCCGGGCGATCGCTGGATCTTCGAGGCGAACTCCGACTTCCCCGAACCGCTCGGCGGCCGGCCGAACATCGATCGCCTGATCTACCGGGTGATCGAGAACCCGACGACACGCCTGGGCGAGCTCCTCGATGGCGAGGTCGATATCTACATCAGCGTCGAGCCGTCGCAGGTCGAGGCCATCGAGGGCCATCCCCACCGTCGGGTGATCGCCTACCCCACCCGCGCCTATACCTTCGTCAACTGGAACGAGCGGCGACCGTTCCTGCAGGACGCGCGGGTCCGCCGCGCCCTGACGATGGGCATCGACAGGCAGCAGATCGTCGACGTCGTGCGCGACGGTTACGGCGTCCTGGCTAAGGGGCCGGTGCCACCCTTCCACTGGGCTCACCACGAAGAACTCGAGCCGCTCCCGCACGATCGCGACGGAGCCCGCGCTCTCCTGGACTCGGCCGGCTGGATCGACACGGACGGTGATGGGGTCCGTCAGAAGGACGTGGTCGAGGCCTCGATCGAGCTGCGGACCCACCCGAACCCGACGCGCGAGGACATCATGGCGCTGGTCCAGTCCGACCTGGCGAAAATCGGAGTGGAGGCGCGCCTGCGCGTACAGGAGGCCCAGAGCCTGCGCCGCGACATCACGAGCAGCGAGCGCCCGTTCGACGCTTTCGTCCTCGGCTGGCAGGCCGACTTCCGGCTGGACGACCGCATCATCTTCGCCTGCTCGCAGATCGACGGCCCGTTCCAGTGGGCGTCCTACTGCAACCCGCGGGTGGACGAGATCCTCGACCAGGTGACGCGCATGGAGGACCGCTCGCAGGCGCTCCCGCTCTGGCACGAGTACCAGGAGATCATTCAGTGGGAGCAGCCCTACACGTTCCTCTACTATGACGTGCGCCCGAACGGCGTTCGCGATCGCGTCCGCGACGTGACGATGGATATCCGGGGAACCTTCATCAACGTACAGAATTGGTGGCTCGCGTCGGACTCGAAGCGCTGACCGCTGGCCCGGCGTCGTGGCGACGTCGAGTCGTCGCCGGGCTGGCTCTGGCGCTGGCCGCCGGCTGCGGCGCACCGGCGGCCGAGCGAAGCGTCGTTATCGCGGTGTCGTCGGATGTGGGGATCCTGCTTCCCGCCGCCGAGCTGACCACGCTGGATGCCGCCATCGGCAACCTGCTCTACCTGGGTCTGAACTCGGCCCGCTGGAACGACGGCGCCATCGAGTACCGGGCGGACGAGATGTCGCTGGCGGACAGCTGGACGCCGGAGTCCGATTCCACGGTCCTGGTCTACCATCTGAAGCCCGACGCGGTCTGGTCCGACGGCGTGCCGATCACGGCCCGGGACGTGGTGTTCAGCTACGAGTTGATCCGGGCCCCGGGTGTGGCCTCCCGCTACGCCTCGTTTTGGGCGGAGCTCGACTCCGTCGTCGCTCGCGGCCAGCACGACGTCGCCTTCCACTTTCGCCGTCCGCATCCCCGCATGCTGCTCCACAGCGGCCTGAGCATCATGCCGGCGCACATCTTCGAGGGAACCCCAGCCAACACCGATGCCCTCGCGGGCCATCGGAGCCTCAGCGCCCCGGACGCCCGGCCCGTGGTGAGCGGCCCGTTCCTGGTTCGGGAGCGTCGGCCCGGCGAGCGGCTCGTCCTCGAGCCGAACCGCCGGTCGGTAGCCGGACGGCCGTGGCTGGAGCGCGTCGTCTTCCGGGTCCAGCCGGACCCGGCCACCCGAGTCATCGCCCTGGAGAGCGGGCGCGTCGACGTGATCGACCCGGTCCCGCTGGCCCGGGCCGGCGAGCTGGCCGCCGCGCCTGACATCCGGGTGGAGACGACCGGGCTCAGGTACTACGAGTACATCGCGTGGAACGGCCGACGCTTCGCGCCCTTCCGCGAGCCCACCGTCCGGCGCGCCCTCTCCCTCGCCATCGACCGCCCCGGGGTCCTCGCCGGTCTCGGCATCGAGGAATTCGCCTCCCCCGCCGCCGGCCCCGCCACGCCCCTCTTCCCCGAGCTCATCGATCCCGCCGTACGGCCCGACCCGTTCCTGCCCGACAGCGCCCGCGCGCTGCTCCGCGCCGCCGGTTGGCGCGACAGCGACGGCGATGACGTGCTCGACCGCGATGGCGTGCCCTTCCAGTTCGTGCTCGTCACCCAGGCCGACAACGAGCGACGACGCGCCGCGGCCGAGATCATCCAGGCGCAGCTCGCCGCTATCGGGGTCGCGACGCGCCTGCGGGCTCTGGAGCGCAACGCGCTGTTAGACCTGGTCTACAACCGGAAGGATTTCGAGGCCGCCCTGGTCGGCTGGGGCGTCACGCTCGAGCCCGATTACCTGGCGGACCAGTTCTGGCCCGCCGATGCCCAGTACAACATCACCGGATACCGCAGCGTGGCCCTCGACTCGCTGGTCCCCCGCGCCCGCTCCGCGCGAACCGACGAAGAGGCGCGTCCGCGCTGGCGAGCGGTCGGCGTTCAGATCGCCCGGGACCGGCCCTACGCGTTCCTCTGGTTCTATACCGAAGCGGTGGCCCTGCGTGAACGGGTACAGAACGTTCGCATCGACGTCTACGGCGTCTACCAGAACCTGCATCGGTGGAGGTTGGAGCCGGCGGCTCCGGCCACGACGTCGCGGCAGACGACGGGCGACGGTGAACGATGACCGCGTACATCGGACGCCGGTTGCTCCATGCCATCCCCCTGACGCTGGGCATCCTCACCCTGGTCTTCGTTTTGGTCCAGCTGGCGCCGGGCGATCCGGCGGCGCTGTATATCCAGCCCAACGTGGCGCCAGAGGTGATCGAGCAGATGCGCGAGAACTGGGGGCTCGATCAGCCGATCCACATTCAATACTTCCAGTGGATGAAGAGCTTCGTCACCGGCGACTTCGGCTACAGCCTGGCGCAACACCGTCCCGTCACCGCGATCCTTGCCGACCGCATCCCCAACACGCTGATCCTCAGCGGCACGGCGCTGCTGATCATCTTCGCGCTGGGCATCGCGTTGGGGATCATCCAGGCGGTTCGCCAGCACTCGGCGCTGGACAATGTTCTGACCTTCGGCTCGCTGTTCATCTACTCGATGCCCAGCTTCTGGCTGGCGCTGATGCTGATCCTGATCTTCAGCAGCAAGCTGCACACAGTGGGATGGTGGCCGGACTGGCTCACGTTTCCCCCTTCGGGCATCACCAGCAGCGTCGGCTACGAGTCGCTGGGCTTCTGGGGCAAGCTGGCTGACCGTCTCCACCACCTGGTCCTGCCGTCGATCGCGCTGGGCGTCTCATCGGCGGCGGCCGTCGCCCGCTACATGCGCAGCTCGATGCTCGAGGTGATCCGGCAGGACTACATCCGGACCGCCCGGGCCAAGGGTCTGCCGGAGCGCGCGGTGATCCTGAAGCATGCCCTCAAGAACGCCTTGCTGCCTATCATCACGCTGTTCGGACTCTACCTGCCGTTCTTGCTCAGCGGTGCCGTGCTGGTTGAGACCGTGTTCGCGTGGCCGGGTATGGGGAAGACGATCGTCGACGCCATCTACGCCCGCGACTATCCGGTGGTGATGGCCACCAGCTTCCTGTTCGCCGTCATGGTCGTCGTGGGCAACCTGATCGCCGACGTGCTCTACGCGGTCATCGACCCGAGGATCCGTTATGACTGACCCGACCGGCCGCCGGATCCCGCGGATCGCCGCCCTGTTGCCCGGCCTCCCCCTGCTGTTGCAGGGGCGCCGCCGGGCCGGGCTGTCGCTGCTGGCGCTGGGTGTCCTGACGATCGCCGTGGCGGTCACCGGCGCCGACCGCATCCTCGCCGCCTTCTCCGCCAGACGCGTCGACAGCTGGCTGGCCCTCGTCACCCTTCTCGCCTGCGCCGCGCTGGCCTGGAGCGTCGGCCTGGCGCCCGAGCGGTTTCACCGCCTGGCGACCGGAGCCGCGGCTTCCCACTGGCGGCCCGCCTGGCGCGAGTTCCGGCGGAACCGACTGGCGATTCTGGGCCTCTACCTCCTGGCGCTCATCTGCCTGGCCACCCTACTCGCCCCCTTCCTGACCGGTTACGGGCCGGGAGAGATCGGTGACATCCAGGCCACCCGCCACCTGGCGCCATCCCTCGAGCATCCGCTGGGCACCGACAAGTTCGGCCGCGACGTGCTCACCCGCATCCTCTACGGCGCCCGGGTCAGCCTGTCCATCGGGTTCGTCGCGGTAACCATCTCGATCACGCTGGGCACGCTGGTGGGCGCCGTGGCCGGCTACGCCGGCGGGGCGGTGGACAACCTGCTGATGCGATTCGTCGATATGCTGATCTCCTTCCCGCGGCTCGTCCTGCTCATCACCGTGATCGCGCTGTTCGACGCATCGCTGATCCTGATCGTGCTGATCCTCGGCCTGACTCTCTGGCCGTCGACGGCCCGGATCGTGAGAGGCGACGTGCTGTCGGTGCGCGAACGCGAGTTCGTAGAGGCGGCTCGGGCGCTGGGGCTCTCGGCGCCGCGGATCGTCTTTCGACACATCATCCCCAACGTGATGGGGCCGGTGATCGTGGCGGCCACCCTGGGGCTGGGCAACATCATCTTGATCGAGGCGGGCCTGTCGTTCCTGGGGTTGGGCGTGCAGCCGCCCACCCCGTCGTGGGGCGTCATCATCCGGGAGGGGCACCAGTTCCTCACCAGCGCGCCGTGGGTCACCACCTTCGCCGGGCTGGCGATCGTGGTCACGGTGATCGCGTTCAACCTGGTGGGCGACGGGCTGCGTGACGCGCTCGACCCGAGGTTGAATCGGTAGTGGGTGGTAGGTAGTGCGTGGTGGGCAACTTGGAAGTTTGGAGTTGGGTGCTGGAAGTTGGCAACTCGACTTGGACGTTGAGCCTTGAACGTTCAACTTGAACATTGAGCACGGAACACTGAGCACGGAAGGGTGAGCGATACGACTTCAGCCGTGGTGAACGATGTCCGGGAAGCGGTGCGGCCGATACTCCAGGTGGAGAATCTCCGGACCTACTTCCACACCGCCGACGGGCTCGTCCGGGCCGTGGATGGTGTCAGCTTCGAGCTGTCGCCCGGTACGACGCTGGGGATCGTCGGCGAATCGGGGTGCGGCAAGACGGTGGCCTGCCTCTCTCTGCTCGGGCTCATCGACGACCCGGGCCGGATCGAGCCGGGCTCGGTCATCCGGCTTCGGGAACGCGACCTGGTAGGGGTGCCGGAGGAGGAGCTGCGATCGGTCCGCGGCAACGAGATCTCGATGATCTTCCAGGAGCCGATGACCAGCCTGAACCCCGTGCGGACCATCGGGGATCAGGTGGCCGAGGCGTTCCGGATTCACCGGCGCGCCAGCGGCGCGGAAGCCCGGGCCCGGGCCGTCGAGATGTTGCGGCTGGTCGGCATCTCCGGCGCCGAGCGGCGCGCCGGCGATTACCCGCACCAGTTCTCCGGCGGCATGCGGCAGCGGGCGATGATCGCCATGGCGCTGGCCTGCGACCCGGCGCTCCTCATCGCCGACGAGCCGACCACCGCGCTGGACGTGACGATCCAGGCCGAGATCCTCGACCTGCTCAAATCGCTGCAGGAACGGTTGGGCATGGCGATGATCTTCGTCAGCCACGACCTGGGTGTCGTCTCGCAGATCGCCGATCGGGTGCTGGTCATGTACGCGGGTCAGGTGGTGGAGAGCGGCACCGCGGCCGAGATCTTCGAGGCGCCGCGCCACCCGTATACCGCGGGTCTGCTCAGCTCGATACCCCGCGTCACCGGCCGGCTGCCGCGCCTCTCGGTCATATCCGGCAGCGTTCCCAGCCCGCGACGCTGGCCGGAGGCCTGCCGCTTCCACCCCCGCTGTCCTCACGCCTGGGACCGCTGCCGCCAGGAGCACCCTCCACTCCTCGGCACCGACCACCCCGCCCGCTGCTGGTTGGTCGAGCGCGACGAGGAAGGGAAAGTGGGTGAGGAGTAGGCCATGCCCATCCTACTCGTACTCGTGCTGCTTATCGTACTCGTACTCGGACTCCCCTCGGAGCCGAGTACGAGTACGATAAAACGTAGGAGTAGGAGTACGCTTTCATGACTTTGCTGACGGTCGAAGGGCTGACCAAGCACTTCCCGTCGGGCGGCGGGATGTTCGCTCGCAGGGGAGACCCGATCCGGGCGGTGGATGGGGTGTCGTTCGAGATCCGGCGCGGTGAGACGCTGGCGCTGGTGGGTGAGTCGGGCTCGGGCAAGACGACCCTGGCGCGGCTGGTCCTGCGGCTTCTCGAACCGACGGCTGGCCGGATCAGCTTCGACGGCGAAGACGTCCTGGCGTTGGAGGGTCCGGAGCTCAAACGGTTCCGGCGCCGCGCCCAGATCATCTTCCAGGACCCCTTCGGCTCGCTCAACCCGCGCATGAGCGTGGGCGGCATGCTGCGTGAAGCTCTGGCCGTGCACGAGCTGGCGCAGGGCGACGGGGCGAAGCGGCGGATCGCCGAGCTGCTCGACGCCGTCGGTCTGCAGGCCGACGACGCCTTCAAGTACCCGCACCAATTTTCCGGCGGACAGCGTCAGCGGGCCGGGATCGCCCGTGCCCTGGCCGTGGAGCCGGAGTTCATCGTGGCGGACGAGCCGGTCTCGGCCCTCGACGTCTCGGTGCAGGCCCAGGTGCTCAACCTGCTGGCCGATCTGCAGGACCGCTTCGATCTGACCTACCTGTTCATCAGCCACGACCTGTCGGTCGTGCGCCAGGTCGCCGATCGGGTGACGGTCATGTACCTGGGCGCGATCGTCGAGCTGGGCCCGGCCGACGAGATCTTTCGTGCGCCCCGACACCCGTACACCCAGGCGCTCCTCTCGGCCGTGCCGACGCCCCGGGCGGGCGGCCCGGGACGGATCCCATTGAAGGGCGAGGTGGCCAGCCCGGCGGAGCCGCCAACGGGCTGCCCCTTCCATCCGCGCTGTCATCACCCGGATGTAGACGACATCTGCCGGGCGCGTCAGCCGCGGCTGGAGCCGTCCGGGGGCGCTGTTCTGGCGGCCTGTCACAAGGTCGGAGCTGGCGCCGGCGCCCCGTCCGGGCAGGGTTGACACCCCGGAGTGGCGTCTCTACGTTAGGCACCGCATTTTTTCCCCAGCCTAGCATGAGAAACAATCGGCACGGTGGCGCTGATTAGGCCGCTGTAATCGCAGGAGGCTCAAGTTGGGCGGAATCACTCTGTCCGCATTCATGGTGGCCCAGGCTCTCGGCCAAGGCCAGAGGCTCGATCCGGTGCAGACGTTCAAGGACGGCGGCTTCATGATGTGGCCGCTGGCCTTCTTCGCCCTCGCCGGTCTCGTCATCATCATCATCAAGTTCATCGACCTCAAGGTGAAGGGCGGTCGGAACCGAACGCTGCTCGATGAGACCGACCAGCTGCTCGCCGAGCACCGCATCGATGAAGCGGTGCGTCGCTGCCAGGAATCGAAAGCGCCCGCCGCCTCGATCCTGCTGGCCGGCCTGCGGCGTCGGGAGGAGGGGACCGAGCGAGTCATGAAGGCGATCGAGAACGCCGGTCTGATCGAGCTGGCCGGGCTCGAGCGCGGGCTGGTCTGGCTGGCAACGCTGGCGAACGTGGCGCCGCTGACCGGCTTCCTCGGGACGGTGATCGGGATGATCCAGGCTTTCCAGGCGATCGAGATCGCCGGCGAGGTGGAGGCGACCACGGTCGCCGGGGGCATCAAGGTGGCCCTGATCACGACGGCCAGCGGCCTGACCATCGCGATCCCGATCAATATCGCGCACAACTACTTTGTCACCGAAATCGACAAGCTCGTGCTCGAGATGGAGGAGAGCGCGCAGAAGATGATCGACGCGCTCCACGAGATCGAGTCGCGAACGACCACCGTGTGACTTCGACCGGTTCAGCGCCGGGCGGAAAGGGCCACCCGCGAGGTGGCCTTTTTTGCGCCATCGACGCCTGCCTGTTGGCCGCCGCCCTGGCCTCGGCCGCCTGCGGCCCGACCGGCCCGCGCAGCGGGGCTCTGCCGCCGGGGCTCGCCCCGGACAGCGCCCGCATACCCAACCCGCTGGCCGTCTACGATGAGCTGGGCCTGATCGCCGGCGACTTCGCCTTTCCCGCCGTGGGACGCGTCGCCTACCTGCCGGGTCCGGCCGACAGCACCTATGCCATCTTCGCCCTTTCGGTGTCCAACAGTGCGCTGCGGTTTCGGCGGGCCGACCCAGGCTTCCTGGCGCGCTACAACGTCCGCATCGTGGTGGGCGACCGGGTGCCGCCGGCTGCCAGGCTGGAGACGTCGGAGCGGGTGCGGGTCGCTTCGTTCCGCGAGACCGCGCGCCGTGACGAGAGCGTGGTCTTCCAGGGCCTCTTGGTGCTGGCGCCGGGCGAATACCCGGCAACCTTCGAGGTCCGCGATCCGGCGTCGGGCAACGGTCTTAGCGTCCGGCGCCAGCTCAGCGTCCCCGGCTTCGGACCGGGGTCGGTGAGCGCCCCGCTGATCGTTTACCGGGCCGAGCCCCGCTCCGCACGCGAGGAGCCGCCCGCGCTCATCATCAACCCACGCGCCACCGTCCACCTCGACGACCCCGCTCCCCTGGTCTACCGTGAAGCCCTCGCCGCCGACACGGCCGTCGCCGTTCTCGAGCTCCTCACCGCCGGCGTCGTCACGCTGACCTCGACCGACACGCTGGCGGGAGCAACGCCTCTCCACGCGGCCGTCGACTCCATCGATCCGGATTACCTGGCCCCCGGGACAGTAACGCTGCGCGCCCGGTTGCCCGGCACCGAGGCCGCCGATTCGGCGGTCCTGGTCGTCGGCCTGGCGCCGGACTGGATCGCCGCCGATTACGAAGGCGTGATGGGCTTTCTGCGCTACGCCGGCACGCCGGACCAGCTGGACAGCCTGCGAGCGGCGCCGCCACGGGAACGGGCACGGGTGTTGCGTACGTTCTGGAAACAGAGGGACCCGAAGCCCGAGACGGCGGCGAACGAGTTCTTCGCCGGTTACTTTCGACGCATCCAGGATGCGAACAACCGATTCGCCAACCCGGCCGGGCCCGGGTGGCTCACAGACCGTGGTGCGGTGTATGTAACGTTGGGTCCGCCCGACGAGGTCACCCGCCACCTCGATACGCGGGAGGGACCGGGTCAGAGTCAGGTCTGGCTATACGAGGAGGATTCCCTCGGGTTCGAGTTGCGCCTGGTCTTTTTCGATCCGGCCGGAACCGGGGATTTCCGCTTGACGAGCGACTCGCACCGGGTTTTCCAGGAAGCCGTTCGCCAGCTTTATTCGTAGCCGGACGGTCCCCCAACGATGATGACCCTCGCGCCTGCCGCACGACACGATACGAACTGAACGATCTATGCGCCGAGCCCGACTCTACGCCGCCAGCTTCCTGATCGTCGCCGTTCCGGCGGTCATGGTGCCCAATAGCGCCGGGCCCGACGACCCGCTGGCCGCGGTTGAGCGGGCGCTGAATCAGGGTCGTCACTGGCACGCTACGCAGTTGCTGCGCGAGCTCGACCGCGAGGCGCTGAAGGTTCCCGAGGCCACGCTGCTCGCCGCCCGGGCCGACGCCGGCCGCGGCGCCTGGGGCGCGGTGGTCCGACGCCTCGCCGGCGTCGCCTGGCTCGATTCCCTCGCCCGCGGCGAAGGACGGTTCCTCCTGGCCCGGGGGCGCCTCGAGCTCGGACAGTTCGGTCGCGCCGCCACCGACTTCTACGCCTATCTCGAATACGCCGTCGACCGGGAGCCCCGGGCCATGGCCGAGGTCGGGTTGGCCCGCACTCTCGACGCCCTGGGCCGCGGCGCCGAGGCGGCCGATGCCTGGGGCCGGGCCGCCGATATCGTTCCGGGGTTCGCGGTATGGTCTGCCCTGCGGGCGGCGGAAAGCCTGGCGGCCAGCGGCGATACGGCCGCCGTCCGCCAGCTCCTCGGCGCGGCGGAATCCACACCGCTGAGCCGCAGGACCGCCGCCGCCGTCGCGGCGTACCTGGCAACCGGCGACGGTCGAGGCGCCATCCGTGAACTGACCCGGGCTGCCGACTCCCGGGCCGCCGGAAACGACGCCGCTGACCTGCGCGCCCGGGCAGCCGAGCTGCTCCTGGCCGAGGGCGACACGGCCGCCGCGAGACGTACGCTGCGGGAAGCGGTGCGCCGCCAGCCTCGCGGCTCGAGAAAAGCGGCGGAGATCCTCGCCGGGCTGCCGGGGCTGAGCCTCGACGACCGCCTCGACCTGGCCCGCTCGTTCGAGCGATCGGGCGCCCCGAGGCAAGCCGCCGGGCAATACGAGATCTACCTTGACTCGAAGCCGGTCAGCCGCAGCGAACGCCGCCGGCTGCAGTTCGAGATCGGCGAGCTGCTGTTCCGGGCCGGCGCCAACTACGCCGCCATCCGCGCCCTCCAGACGCTCCTCGCCCAGGAGCCCGATCGGGCCACCGTCTCCCGGGCCGAGTACATCATCGCCCGCGCCACCTATCGCCGCGGCTGGCGAAGCGAGGGGCGCGCCCAGCTGCGGCAGGTCGCCGACGACCACCCGGGCAGCGCCTCCGCCATCCGATCTCTGGCGCTGCTGGCCGACCTGTACGAGGGGAGCGGCGACGTGGCGAAGGCCCGGGCCGTGTACGAGGAGCTGGTCGAGGGGTACAGCGGCACCCGGACGGCCCGCCGGGCCCGCTATCGCCTGGGGATCCTGACGCTGATGGAGGGCGACCCCGAGCAGGCGATCGTCTACTTCGACCGGGTGCGGCGAACCGGTCGCCGGGACAAATACCACCTGGGTTCGACGTACTGGGCGGCCCGGGCGCGGGAGTCGCTGGGCGACTCTTCGGCGGCGGAACATCTGTTTCGTCGCGCCCACGCCCGCGATCCCTTCGGCTACTACGGCCTGCTCGCCGCCGAGCGAGCCGGCATCGACCCCTGGGCCGACCTGCAGCCGGGGCCGAAGCCGGCGCCGGTGGAGCCCGAGGCACGGAGCACCCTCGAACTGGTCGACTTCATGCAGCGTGCGGGCCTGACCGAGGAAGCGGAAGCGGCTTTCGACCAGTTCGCGACGACGCGGCCGCGGAGAGCCGAGGAGATGCTCGCTCTCGCAGAGCTGATGCTCGAGTACGGCCACGGTCAGGACGCCGTGCGGATGGGTTGGAACGCCCACGCCCGTCTTCGCGGGCGCTGGAGCGTCAGCGTCCTGCAGGCCATCTATCCCCTCGCCTACGAGGAGATCCTCGTCGCCGAGTCCGAGTCCCGGGGGATCGACCCGGTGTTGCTGGCGGCCATCGCCCGTCAGGAGTCGGCCTTCACGCCGCGGGTCGTATCCCGAGCCGGCGCCCGCGGTCTGCTGCAGATCATGCCCGAGACCGGCCGCTGGTGGGCAGGCCGGCTCGACATCCGCGATTACAGCAGGGATTTGTTGTTCCACCCCGAGATCAGCATCCACATCGGCGCGGCCTATTTCGCCGATCTGCTGCGCCGTTACGGCGAATTGCAGCTCTCGCTGGTCGCCTACAACGCGGGTCCCACCCGGGCGCGCCGCTGGAAGGAGCGACCCGCCTATGCGTTGGACCCGGAGTTGTTCGTCGAGCGCATCCCGTTTACCGAGACACGCAATTACGTCCGGGGCGTGCAGCGTCAACTGCGCATTTACCGGGCGCTTTACGGCGGTGCGACTTTGGGTCGAGCCGTCGATTTCGGCCCCGATCCGGAAGCCTCCCGGCAAGTTGACAGACCGAGGGGCGACTGATATCGTGGGCGCGTCGTAGACTGTTTCATTCACCCATGCAGGAGGTAGTTTGGATGGCCAGAGGGCGTATTAAGTGGTTCAATGATGCCAAGGGCTACGGTTTCATTGAGCAGCCCGACGGGGAAGACGTCTTCGTCCACTTCTCGTCCATCAACATGGACGGCTTCAAGACCCTCGTCGAAGGACAGGAAGTGGAGTTCGAGGTTCGTCAGACAGAGAAGGGCCTACAGGCCGCCAATGTGATAAGGGTCTAGCGCCCTTTTTCGCACATATTTGGCCGTCGCTCGCCCGGACAAGCCCAAGTCCGGGCGAGCTTTTTTGTGGGAATCATTAAATCCCGAGCTCAGATATCGGGATTCTGATTCGGGGAAGTTCGAGTTCTCTCCGAATTGCCGAAGCGGATTCGGGGATTCTGGGGTTCGGGGAGGTGGGGAGGTGGGCGTGTTGAGAGGCGCGCCACAGCAAACCCGCACTCCACTTGGAAATCGGAAATTGGACGTTGAGCACTGCAAGTTCGCCTTGGTAATCGAGCATTGAGAATTGGCCTTTCCGGTTCACGCCCGCCCGCTTTCTTGGCTTCTCTGTTGCTTGCATATTCCAGCCGATGCCGAAAGCCCATAGAGGAATCATGTCCAGTCAACGCCGATTCCGGCTGGCGGTCCCCTGCGCCGCGGTTCTTCTCGTGATGCTACCGGCCTTCGCCTCGGGACAGGACGCCCCTGCGCTTCTGGAACGCCGGGGCGATGCCGCTACCGAGCTTCTCTTCGGCGTCAAGGACGCAGCCGTTCGCCTGGACGCCGTGGCCGTCCTCACCGAGCCCGCGCCCGCCGTTCATCTCTTTCCGGCGGGGCAATACGAGGCGTGGGGCGACGAAGGGCGCGGGCCAGCGGAGCTGAGCAGCCCCGTTGATCTGGACTGGGTCGGTGCGGATGTCATGGTTCTGGACATCAACCAGCACAAGCTTGTCACCTACGGCTCGGATGGCGCGTTCAAGGGGTCCCGGTCGCTGGGCGACGCCTGGGCGAAACGATTCTACGTCGTCGGCGGAGATACACTGCTGGGGACCTTCGTGCCGATGACGCGCGAGCGGGCGATCCAACGCATCCGCCACGGCGAGCGAACCACGGTCGTCAGTTACGAGACGTCGGACCGAACGGTCAGACTGGAGGCGTTCGGAGCCCCCTCGCTCACCGTGCCGCTGCCGTTCACGCCGCAGCCGCACTGGACCGTCACCTCGGACGGTCTGATCGCGCTCTGGTCGCCGGGCCGTGACGGCTTGGATCTGCTGGACCGGGATGGTCGGACTCTGACGACGATCGAGGGGGTAGGGGACGCGCTGGAGGTGCGACCCGAGGACCGGGAGCACTGGTTCCGGCATGCGATCCCCAGCGAGTTCATGGGGCGACCGGTCTTCGATCCGCTGCGGCCCGTCGCGCGGGAGGCGGTCGAGTTCCCGGAGCACTTCCCGCCCGTGCTCGAGCTGGCAGGCGATACGCGGGGCGGAGTGTGGATCCGCAAGAGCACGCAGGGGAGCGGGGAGCTGTGGGTGCTGCTGAGCCGCGACGGCGAAGAGCAGGGCAGCCTGCGCTTCCCGGCCGGCCGGCAAGTGCTGGCGTTCGGGGAAGACAGGATCGTCGCGCTCACGGTCGACGATCTGGAAATCGAGATCATCGAGGTCTACGCGGTACCGCGCTGGGCTCGCTGAGGGAGCCCGGGGCCGGGGACCGTAGCTTTCTTGCCCCTTCCACAACCCGCATATTCCAACCGATGCCGAAAGCCGACAAAGGGACCGTATTCCTGATCGACGGCCACGCCCTGGTCTATCGGGCGTTTTATGCCATGATCAGCCGGCCGCTCCGCACCTCCCGCGGCGAGAACACGTCGGCGCCCTGGGGGATCGTCCAGTTCATCCGCAAGGTGCTGGCAGAGCGCAACCCCGATTACCTGGGCTTCATATTCGACGCCGGCGGCGAGGAGACGTTCCGCCACGACCTGTACGAGGACTACAAGGCCACCCGCGAGAAGCTGGACGAGACGCTGCAGGAAGATTTCGATACGGCGATGCGACGGATCCGCCAGATCCTCGAAGGGTTCGACATCCCGATCATCGAGCTCGAGGGGTACGAGGCCGACGACGTGATCGGCACCCTGGCCCGACAGGCCACCGAGCAGGGACTGCAGGCGGTGATCGTCTCCGGCGATAAGGATTTTTACCAGCTGATCGATGGCGGTGTCGCCCTGCTCAACCCGGGCCGCGGCGGCCCCGCCGCCGTGGAGGAAGAGCTGGTCGACGAATCGAACGCCGCCGAGCGGCTCGGGGTGCCGCCCGACCGCGTCACCGATTACCTGGCCCTGGTCGGCGATTCGTCCGACAACATCCCGGGTGTCCGTGGAATCGGCCCCAAGACGGCGGCCAAGCTGATCCAGCAGTACGGCTCGCTGGAGGAGATCCTCGCCCACGCCGACGAGGTCAAGGGGAAACGGCCGCGTGAGGCCCTTCAGGAGCACGCCGAGGAGGCCCGCCTGTCGAAGGAGCTGGTGACGATCCGCAAGGACGTGCCCGTCCAGCTGCGGCTCGACGACCTCCAGGTCGGCTGGCCCGACCGCGAGCGGCTCCGCGACCTGTTCCTCGAGCTCGAGTTCCACTCGCTGGTCCGCGAGTATGCCGAGGAAGAGCCGCCGCCGGAGGCCGCCGAGGCCGAGGAGGCGACCGGATACGAAACGATCACCGATGCCGCCCGGGTCGCCGACCTGGCTGAGGAGGCGCGAGGCGCCGGCCGGCTGGCCCTCGACGTTCGCACCGCGACCCGCTACGGCGGCCCGCCCGTCGGGCTGGCCATCGCCATCGAGCCCGGACGCGCCCAGTACCTGCCCCTGGCCCACGCCGCCGCCCGCGACGGCGAGCTGGCGCTGGACGATAGCCGAGAGGCGGACGCCGGCAACCTGCCGCCGCTGGCCGATCCCGACATGCGTCCGCTGGCCCAGCTGCTCGCCGACGATGGCGTGACGCTGATCGGGCACGACCTGAAGCGCGCGCTCCTCGCGCTGGAGGCCGACGGCATCGAGCTGGAAGGCCCGCGCCGCGACGTGATGATCGAGTCGTACTGCCTCGATCCCGGCCGTCGCCAGCACGACCTGGAGACGCTGGTCCTCGAGGAGTTCGGCCGCAAGCTCACCGGCTACGAAGAGGTCTGCGGCAAGGGCAAATCCGAGATCTCGTTCTCCGCGGTGCCTATCGACCGGGCCGCCGCGTTCGCCGCCGAGCGCGCCGACTCGACGCTCCGCATCGACGAGCGGCTGACCCGGCAGCTGGACGACTTCGGTCTCCGAAAGCTGTTCGACGAGATCGAGATGCCGCTAATGCCCGTGCTGGCCGACATGGAGCGGGCCGGCATCGCCATCGACCGCGACTTCTTCGCCGGGATGGCCGTGCGGATCGATCGGGAACTGAAGCTGGTGGAGGAAGAGATCTACAAGCTGGCCGGCCGCGAGTTCAACATCAACTCGCCGCTTCAGCTCCGCGAGATCCTCTTCGACCAGCTCGAGCTGCCGGTAAAGAAGCGGACCAAGACCGGTCCCTCCACCGACGCCGAAGTGCTGGAGGCGCTGGCCGCCGAGGGCCACGACATCCCGCGCCTGCTCCTCGAGTTCCGCGAGCTGGCCAAGCTCAAGTCGACATACGTCGACGCGCTGCCCCTCATCGCCGATCCGAAGACGAACCGCATCCACAGCTCGTTCAACCAGACGGTCACGTCCACCGGCCGACTCTCCAGCTCCGAGCCCAACCTGCAGAATATCCCCATCCGCACGGTGCTGGGCGCCGAGATCCGCAAGGGCTTCGTCGCCGGCGCGGGCAAACTGCTCCTCGGCGCCGATTACTCCCAGATCGAGTTGCGCATCCTCGCCCATCTCTCCGGCGACCCGGCGTTCACCGAGGCGTTCAACGCCGGGCGCGACGTGCACCGCGACACCGCCGCGCTCATCTTCGGCGTGAAGTCCGATGCGGTCACCCCCGCGATGCGCGGTCAGGCGAAGACGGTCAACTTCGCCACCATCTACGGCCAGGGCCCCATGGCGCTGGCCCGCCAGCTGGGCATCACGGTCAAGGAGGCCCGGGAGTTCATCGAGAGCTACTTCCAGCGCTTCCCCGCCATCCGCGAGTACCTGCAGCGCCAGGTCGAGACCGCTCGCGACCAGGGCTACGTGGAGACGCTCTTCGGCCGCCGCCGCTACATCCCCGAGCTCAACTCGAAGAACCCNNACCGCCGCCGACCTGATCAAGCTGGCCATGATCCGGATCCATCAACAGCTACGAGAGCGGGAGAGCGGCGCCCGCATGATCCTCCAGGTCCACGACGAGCTGCTCTTCGAGCTCGCCGAGGACGAGCTCGAAGAGGTGACGGCGCTGGTAAAGAAAGAGATGGAAGGCGCCCTGGAGCTCTCGGTGCCGATCGCGGTCGACATGGGTGTCGGCCACAACTGGTACGAAACGAAATCGGGTTGATCTCGACGTCCGGGGACTTTCATGACGCGGTCAGACAGGCGCTTGTCATGCTAGCACGCGTACTTTTGGTGATGATCGTATTGGGGGCCGGGGCCTGCTCCGGCACCAATCATAGGGTCGAACGGATACCGGAGGGGGAAGCGGAGGGGGACTCGACGCTGGCCGAGGACCCCCGTCCAGCGCCCCCCGACACGCTGGCGGCGAATGACGCTTTCCCATCGCTAGGTGTTCCCCGGAAGTGATTATCGATATCGCTCGCTCCGGGACGGGTTGAGGGACCAGAGTCAGCCCGATACCGCGGATGGTAATCAGGATGTTCAGTGACTCGTCATGCCCAAGAACGGAGTTCCGATCAAGCGCCTCGCCTTAGAGGTCCTGGCGATCTTTCTCGGGGTCACGGCCGGCTTCCTGGCCGATGACTACCGCGACTACCTCAACGACCGGCGCCGGGAACGCGAGATCCTCCAACAGCTGCTGGAGGACCTCGCCCTCGACTCCGCCGATATCGCCCCGTTGATCCCGCTCAGCGCTAATCGTGCACGCGCGATGCTCTGGCTGAACAACAGCGCCTCGCAGCCGAATCCATCGGTGGACTCGTGGAGCGCTGTCCTGAACGGGATGCGCAGCGGGATGTTCTTCACCTATGAGCCCTCCGCACACACGTACTCCGCCCTCAAGGCGTCCGGTGATCTAGGTCTCATCCGGGACAGGCAACTTCGAGACACGATCGTTTACTACTACGAAGACCGGCAGCCGGTGCTGGAGGACAACAACTGGGGCGCCGTCAACGCCGAAATACGGTGGCGCGAGGAGCTGGCCCCGTACGTCGAGCCGCAGCCGGCCACTTCGCTCTACCGGTATCCGGAAGTTCACGTCACCGACCCGAACGGCCTGTTCGCGGATCCAACGCTCCGGAATGCCTCCGTGTTGCTGGGCAGCTGGTATTCATTCCAGGAAAGCAACGCTCGCTCCATGCGCGCGACCAACGCGTCTCTGAAGGCGGCGATTCGGGCCAAGCTCGTTCGCTGGTGACCGGCATCCAGCGGAGTCTCGACCGTTAGAAGATCCATTGCATTGGAGAGTTTGGAGAGTCAGGAACGATGGACGTTCTTCGCACGCCCGACGATCGTTTCCGCGGCCTTCCGGATTTTCCGTTCGAACCTCGGTACGTCGAGGTGGACGGTCTGCGGATGGGCTACGTGGACGAAGGCGAGCCTGAGGGGCCCGTGGTCCTCCTGCTCCACGGAGAGCCGTCCTGGTCATTCCTCTACCGCCACATGATTCCGCCGCTGGTGCGGGCTGGATTCCGCGTGGTGGCGCCCGACCTGATCGGGTTCGGACGGTCGGACAAACCGGCCAGCCAGGAGGCGCACTCCTACAACGCCCACGTCCGCTGGATGGCGGCGGCCGTCGAATCTCTGGAGCTCGAGGGGATCACTCTGTTTTGTCAGAATTGGGGCTCGCTGATCGGATTGCGCGTCGCCGCCGAGGATCCCGATCGGTTCGCTCGGATCGTCGTCTCGAACGGCGCGCTGCCAGACGGAAC